>OLPW01000486.1_pt1 | contig 47350 bp, 48 predicted proteins | sample 1672161 | NCBI WGS metagenome assembly OLPW01 (sample SAMEA3136654, study PRJEB25190) | human gut metagenome
CAAACTGGCTCCGTTTTACTTCTCTTCTTGCAGCAGATATCGTGAATCATGACATGCGTTATATGTAGACATTACCTTTTCAAGTTCAACTAATTCACATGTAATATTCTTATCAGCCTGAAATTTTCTTATTCTAGGAAGTCCTCCCAACAAACAATCCATAAATTCTGGATTTTCCCATTCCATAGTATAGGAATTTGAACTAATTTGTTTCATTCTATCTTTCTGATTCTTATTCAATTCTTTATAGTTCATATGGACCTCCCTATATAGTCAATTCTTTTTTCCTTTAAAATCAAGTATTTTTTACTAACTGTCCAAAGTCAGTAAGTTTATTTTACTCTGAAATATTTTTCTCAACCTTTTTTCTTGGAATTCTCTTATATTTAAATTATACAAGAAGCTATATACTTTTTATGATTATCTTCACTATCCGAATATATATAAACTTATCCACCCAATATAAAGACAGCATAAACTTAAGAAATGTATTATTTTTTCTATTTATTCAGAACATCCATACAGTCTTTTCTAAAATACAAAATTTGTTTTTTAGCAGAGTTGCTTTTGCTTTACACCAGCATATTTCTGGAAGGTTTTCGGACTATGTCAGGATGTCATCTATAAAGCTCCATTCCCTGTCATTCTGATGGCCTTTCAAGACAGTCAGGACATGTTTAAGATACTGGAAAGGATTTAGATTGTTAGCCTTTGCAGTTTTAGTAACGCTGTAAATGGATGGTATTGGCATTTGCAACATCCAGCCTGTCTATCAATTTCTATGTATGCTTATAGATGCAAAAACTGCGCAGAATACTTTCTGTTGCATTATTGTCCATAGTAATCTTCTGAGGATTATTTCAAAAAGAAATTTACTGTATCTATTAGATCACTGCTAAAGCCTTCCAGATCATCTCGTGAGATAACCTGCATCTTGAGAAGATTGGTGATAGTCCATATTGCTGTTGATTTTTGAACATCAATAATAACACCCGGATGCCGTCTGTCCTTTTTTATTCTCTTCTCCAATTCCCAGAGTTTTTCTGACGGTATTTTTTCTTTATCACTCAATAATGTGATGTATTCCTGATTAAGATGTTCTATATAATTTTCCTGATACTTAGCAAGTTTTACTCGATAAAGTTTCCAATCTTTTTTGATATTTCCATAATGTATTCTATTCCTGACATTATTATAAATGGGCAAGCCCAAACAGACCTGCCCATCTATTATAATTTTATCTATTTCATTGTACATAAATTTTCATCAATCCACTTCTGGACATCTTTTTCGCTTACCTTAACCAACCGGGCAATCGTCTTTACGTCCATGCCCTCTTCTGCCATAGAAAGGGCAGTCTCTCTTTTAGCTTTGAGCTCACCTTTTTCTATGCCGCGTTTTTCACCGCTTTCCATTCCCTCGCTGTAAATTTTCTCCATTTCATGGCACATAAGCGGTGGCCCCTTTCTTTTTGATGAGTGTTGTAAAAATCTCTCTTATTAATTTTATCTTAACATTAAGTTTCTTCTGCCTGAACACTTACCGTTGTTTTGCCTGACAGTGTAATTGCTGAAATCAGGATACTGTTTACGATCATTATTTTCCATAATTTATTTTTCATATATTATCTTTCCTTTCTGTTTCATAAGACAACCTGCTCCCACCACTTAAATCACAGCTTTTGAAACAGGGAAGTTATCTACTTCCGTTAGCTGTTATATTTCTCTACATCCAATAATTTTTCTGACTTTGCCACTATAAGGGATACCGCCACATCTCCGGCTGAATTTACAGCCGTCCTGAACATTCCCAGCAGGGAATCAATTCCCATTACCAGACTCAGAGCCTCAGCCGGGACACCAATCTGCGTCAAAAGCACGGACAGACAAACCAGTCCTGCTCCCGGTATTCCCGGTGCGCCGATGGAAAGAACTATGATTGAAAATACCATGGAAAATAATTCCGAACCACCCATGTCAACTCCAAAGACTTTAGCCAGGAACAATCCTGCCACTGCCATATATATGCAGGAACCATCCATATTTACCGTCGCTCCTAACGGTATGGAAAACGAAGATATCCTGGAAGAGATTCCCAGTCGATGGCATGATTTTATATTAAATGGCATTGCCGCATTGGAGGATGCCAGACTGAAACTTGCCATCATTGCAGATGCATGCTTTTTTAACAGGATGATCGGATTTAATCTGGCTATCATAAATACCAATACGCAATAAGCCAATAACATTACAGCCAGTGCCAGCACAAATGTTCCGAAGAAACTCATAATGGCCAGCAGTGTCTCTGTTCCTGTAAGCATGACAAGAGAGGTCATGGAGCATAATACCGCCAGTGGTATGAATTTTACGATCAGAGTGGTAATTTTCAGAAAAAGTATGTTGAAGCTCTCAAAGAGTGTCTTCAGGCCTTTTGAATAATCGCCGATCATTCCAACTGCTGCACCGCAAATGATTGCTATAAAAATGATCTGCAGCATATCCGCTTCCAAAAATGGTTTTACGATATTAGACGGTACGATATTTACAACGGTATCTAACAATGAAATATTTGTATTGCCGGCAGTCTCAATCGTCTTCGATGCTGCGTCTGTTACATACTGTGACAGTGATGCATCACCCGGCTGTATCAGTTCAAACACGCCGATACCGATGATTACTGCCAGAAGCGTGGTAAACAGATACATTCCCATCACTTTCAGACCGATTTTTCCCAGATCCTGAATACTGTCAAATTGCGACAGACAAGTAACTATAGAAAAGAATACTACCGGACCGACGATCATTTTTAACGCATTTAAAAACATTACTTTTACAGGTGTCAGTAAATACTCATTTAACATATTCTGAGCCGATGCTGGTAATGATAATTTAAAAATAATTCCCAGAATCACAGCAAGCAGCATTGCTCCTAAGGTTAAATATAACTGCATTCTCTCTGAACGTTTTACTACCAGGCGTATGGTGTTTTGGTGCAGCCTGTTTTTATATTGAAATATATCTGACTGAGAACGAATGATCAGATTTCGAATGGCCGCTTCTGCATCTCCACTCACCCCCTCAAAATCCATATCACCGATGAGTACGCTCTCTTCAGACATATTAAAAGCTTCACCCCGTGCACTTATGTTTAAAGAAATGTTACCGAGCAGCTTCTTAAACACGATTTCTATCTTTTCCTGCTCTTCTGTATGACTCATCATACACACAAGACTTTCTTCTGCCATAAGCATGGTCATGGTGGCTTCTCTTCTGTTCAGATTATATTTTTTTAACTCTTCTTCCACATATTGTAATGCTTTCTGAAGCTCCTGTCTGTCATTATGTATAATCATTCATTTTCTCCCATGTCTTACAATCTTTTTTCCATCCATAATCTGTTTTGCTGATTCACATACTCGTACTTCATTTCATCCATATTCTTCTTGACCAGGTAAATTCCCAGACCCCCGATCTTTCTTTCTTCTGAAGATAAAGTAATATCAGGATCTTCTGTTTCCAGCGGATTATAGGGAATACCATTGTCGGTAAATGTCAGAAAGACTGCTTTCGGTGTGTTCCCGGACTCCACTCTGACAGTTACAGCTCCAACAGAATCTTTGTATGCATAATGACAAATATTTCCGAATATTTCATCGATGACAATATTTATCTGTATCTTGGACTTCATGGGGCAGGCTATTTGATCCAGAAAATCATCCACAAACGCTGTCACTGTATTCATATTTTCTATCGTAGCATCTACTGTTATTTCTTTCACAGGTTACCCCTCCATTTTTTTGGTATACTCCAGACACAACATGGTGATATCATCAAACTGATTATTATCACCTGCAAACGCATCTATATCTGCCTTCACAAGTTCCAGGGTCTTCTCAGGACTACATGTCTGACATTGCTGATTCAGGATATGATGCAGTCTGTCCATTCCATATAGCTGGTTGTCTTTATTCATTGCCTCTGTGACTCCATCTGTATACTGAAATACTTTATCTCCTATATCCAGCTGGATCATCTGTTCTTTATATCTGATATTTTCCATACCCGCCAGAACAAATCCCGGACGGATCTTATATGCTTCATATCCTTTGCCTTTGCGATAGATAAAGGGTTTTTCATGTCCTGCATTCACATACCGGAACTCGCCCGTCACAAGATCCAGCACGCCTTCAAATGCGGTAATAAACATTCCGTTATCGTTTGATTCACACAAAATATTGTTTACTTCTGTAAAAACCTCTCCCAGATCACGTCCTGGCTTGGTATGATCTTTTATCAGAGTTTTGCCGATCACCATAAATAAAGCTGCCGGGACACCTTTTCCTGAAACATCTGCCATTACAATGGCAATATGTCTTTGATCCACCATAAAAAAGTCGTAGAAATCACCGCCGACTTCTTTTGCCGGTGTCATAGTTGCATAGATATCCAATTCATTTCTGTCTGGAAATGCCGGAAAAATACATGGCAGCATAGAAGACTGAATATGGGTCGCAACATTAAGCTCCGTGCCGATGCGTTCTTTTTCTGCTGTGACAGCAGTCAGGTTCTCAATATAGGTTTCCAGTTTTTTCAACATGACATTAAAGGAGTTTCCGAGATCTTCAATTTCATCTTTCGTACTGATGACTATTTCCTGTTTTTTAAAATCTCCGGATTGTATGATTTCTGTAGTAAACATGGAAAGTTTTTTTACCGGGTTTAATACCATCCATTTCACTAACATCATATACAACAGTAATGCAATACATATTATAGAGCATGAAATTCCAAGCATCGTATATAAGAAGGAATTTAAATGATCTCGAACCTTTTGCATGTCCAAAATGTATTGTATTTCAGCGATTGCCTCACCTTTTTCATCCAGGATCGGAGAAACAGCCGTATAATTGTATCCATAGCTGTTATCTGTCACAAGCGGCTTATCCGTACCTTTATTTTCGGCATATAAATCCCATACATCATAATATTTCTGCAGATCGATTTCATCATATGCCGCTTCTGTGTATAATACATTCGTTCCATAAGCCAGTTTATTCGCAGGATCATCCCCCAGTTCCTGTACACAGGTGTCAATATAAAAGGTTACACTGTCTTCATCCGGGATCACCAGTGACAGATATGTGATGTCCCCATCCTTCTTTAACGTGTTCAACATCGCTTCCAGACGTCTGTATTCCTCGCTGTTTTCACCGCCAGGACCAAGAATCCTGCGTACATCCGTTATATCCAGCATAGTTGCCACGCTTTTGCTCCCACTGATGACTCTCTGAGCATACATCTCTTCCAGATACTCTTTTGAAGAAAGATAGCTGAACAGGGAAATCGTAACCGTTAAAGCTACCCCCAGCACTCCCAGGGACAATACGAATTTCGACAGTAATTTTAATTTCATTATTCTATATTCCTCTCTGATCTTTTGAAATACTTTCTCCTCCACAAGTATATATTTTAACTCCCATGGAAATTGCCGTTTCATCGTCTGTCATCTGCTCATGAAGTTTGTCAAAGTTTTGGTTCACCCATTCCCAGTCCTGCTGATATTTTTTACTCTCTTTTCCAAGCAGCAATAAGTCTTCCGGCAGAAAAGAGCAGTAGGTTTCAAATATCTGTTCTTTCTTTTCTTTCTCTTTTCCCGAAGAACATACTTTTGAGCATTCGCATTTTATGTCTGCATACCCACTGTCTGATAACAGCTGCGGCAGGTGTGCTCCCATTGTCCTTTTTCCGGCGTATGGATCATTTAAAAGTAATTCAAGAAATTTTTGAAACAGACCTTTTGTGTCAGGGACCATCGAACTTTCCATATCATCTGCTTCTATCACAATAAGCTTTCCGTCCTCTGCCAGAAACGGTCTCAGTTTTTTCAAAATTTCCTCTGGTCTTTCCGTATGCATCAGCACAAACGAACAATGAATAATATCAAATGCATCGATCTTTTGCTGCTGCATGATCCGCCGGAGATTTTCTGTAAAATCTGCATCTATCACATCACAGGTATGAAAAGAAAAGACATTATCTTTTAATTCTTTTTGTGCCTGTTCGATGAGTGGGTTTAAACAATCTATCCCTATGATTTTCTTAAAATTTCCATTCGGAAAACGCATTTTCGTTTTCCATCCATTGTTGCAGCCCACATCCAGGAGTATCAGGTCACTTCTTCCATTCATTACTTTCTGATATACCGGCTGTTCATATTCCGAGAGCAGTTTACCCTGTACAGCCAGTCTGTCCATCTCTGCCTGTTCTAAAAAAAGGCCGTTATATGGTTGAATCAGAATCTCTCTTTGTGCAATACGATACGGTGTTCTTTCCCTGATAACTTTCCTACATTCCTGAAATGTCTGATCTAATTTTTCTTTTAGTTCCAGTACGCCCTGGTATATATTTTCATCCGACCGGTCCACTATCATAACAAGTGAATCTTCATTTATATTTAACTGACGGATTGCCTGATGTTTTTTGAATTCCATCTTGCTGTATTCATTGTCGATCATTTCTGCATCATACAGAAACTGTAAATTTCTGTCCGCTGCAATGTCAAGTTCATCAGCAAGGTGAATCAGGGCAGCCAGATAGGGCAGATGAATCTTATTTCCGTTTGGAAGGCAGATTTCCTCCGGATACTCTTCTGTATCCCACAGATCTGTTTTTCTGTGTCCCCGTGCAATCTGTACGATCGCAAAAAGATGTTCCTGTGACGGTATATCAAAAATCTCTGTGCACTTTTTGATATATTCGCCACTGAATTCCTGATGGAAATCCCTGATAATATCCGGAATATTCTCCTGATCATGTGTGTCAAAATAATCTCCGAAGTCAATTTTTTTTCGAAAATTCTCATAATCAGACATGGTGATCCCCATTCCGCTGTCATGAAGATAGGCTCCCATCAAAAGCACATAGATTTCATCCGCATTCATCTGATCAATATTTTTGCCTATAAGACGATTACAAAAATCAATGATATTTATCGAATGCAGTGCTGTGTGATCTGTATAAGTAGGAAAAATATTCTGATATTTTACCAGCATCCGCTCTACACAAACCACACTGTCTGCAACTCTTTTATGTAACTGTGGATTTTCTCTTTTCAATTTCTGTTCACACAAATAATTTGTATCCATCATTTTTCTCCCTCATCTCACACATTTCGGTCAGAAAAATTTCTGTTTCTACTCAATTGTCAGAATATCAGAAAATCCCGTAACCTCAAATACTTCGGCTACGATTTCATTTACGTTCTTTACAACCATGTTTCCCTGCTTATTCATGATTTTCTGTGCTGCAAGCAAAATACGAAGACCAGCTGAAGAGATATATTCCAGTTTCTCAAAATCGAAGACCAGCTCTGTAATACCCTCTATTGACTGCTTCAGTTCTGCCTCCAGCATAGGCGAAGTTGTGGTATCCAGTCTCCCCTCCAGTAAAATTTCTAATTTTGTGGCTTCCATTTTTTTATTAATTGTCATTTCTATTCCTCCATTCATTTAATCTGCATAATTTTTGAAAAGGTAAGTCAGACGGATATCTGCAATCCGCTTCACTATTTACCTGATTCTGTTAAAACTTTTTTTAATCATTATACTTTATTAGTTGTTTTAGACAACAGATTTGGCACAAACTAACTGTTTTTGGCACGAAATGTCAAAAACCAGTGTCTGGTCACTGCCATAGTTACTGCATTTATGTCTTTTCTTTTTCCGTTTACTTCCCACTGCCAATCATGTATCATAGATATAATGTATTTGTATTAAATAACGGCTTTCTGATACTGCTGATTTTGTCCGCAGTCCTCACCAGTCTGTTTCTGCTCAGCAAAAACTCTCTGCTTATGTGGTTCAGAGCCAGTGAAACAACCTTTTCCTACGCCAATATCTATGTCACAATTTATACCGCCGGTACTTTCTTTGCATTAATCTCCGGCGGCATGAACAGTTTTCTGATCGCTCAGGGATTTTCCGGTCTTGGTATGGCAACGGTGGTGATCGGAGCAGTCCTGAATATCCTTCTGGATCCGCTTTTTATCTTCGTCCTCCATATGGGCGTTACCGGTGCAGCCATTGCAACAGTCATCTCTCAGATCATCTCCTGTCTGTTTGTCCTTGGCTGTCTGTTCAGCAAACGGATGCCTGTGCGTCTTGATTGTACAGAGTTATCTTCTGCTCATCACCATGCCTATGGGCGGCATCACCCTGGGAAGCCAGCCGGTAGTCAGCTTCAATTATGGAAAAGGTGATGTACAGAGAATCAAAAAAGCGATTCTGTACATCACCGGATTGTGTGTTTCCTTCTGTATTCTGATTACTGTTGTGACCTGGGCCGCATCTCCGGTCTATGTACGGCTCTTCACAAGAAGATCCTGAGATTTTGCACCGTTCCGTCACTTATATTAAGCGGTTCACCTTTATGATCATCCCGCTGGCCATACAATATCCACTGGTAGATGAGACCACTGCTCTCGGCAAAGTGAAGCTGGCACTCTTCTGCTCAGCCTTTCGAAAGTTTATCTTCCTTGCCGGACTGATCTTCCTGCCTGCACTCTTCACCGCAGATGCTGCATTCTTCTCTGAGCCGGTAGCCGATGTAGTATCCGCCACTATGACCAGCTGCCTTTTTTTTCTTCCATTTCTTTCCGAAGATTCTTAAAGAGAGGGAGCACGTTACCATTTGAACCAGGATCAGGTAAGTCCCCTGCTTCAATTGCCAAAAGCAATAAGCAGGGGACTTGTTTATACCAGAGACAACAGTTCTGCTACGGACATTGAAAATACCTTCGCAATTGGATCCAGTAATAATGTGACATCTGGACAGCCTTTTCCATTTTCTACACCTCGCCTGTTTGTTATGATAAACTGATCATCCATTTTCGTTTCCTGAAAATAACAAGTGATACGATCAGCCTGAAAATTTCCTCCGTGGTAAGTAATGTATAGACACCTGCAATCCCCCATTGGAACACATACGCTGCAAGAATGCACAGCGTAATTCCTATACACCAGGTTCCGACAATATCTATGATCATAATAATCCTGGTATTGCCGCCGCTTCTTATGATGCCTCCGCCGAGAATCATATTTTCGACTTTGACAGGGGCATACAATGCAAAAACAACAAGCAGGATTTTTCCAAGTTCCTTTACATTCTGATCTACGCGATACAATCCTGTATATACTCCCGCCAGAAGTATAAGCAGCACCGATACAAAAACAGAGCCTGTTAATCCGGCATACATGATCTTTCTGGCTTCCATGTAAGCATCATCGTACTCTTTCTTTCCAAGCCGCTTTCCAACCATAACACCAGCTGCTGCTGATAATCCACTTAATGCACCCACGATCAGGCTCTGTATTGGACATGTGAGAGTATAAGCGGCCAGATTGGTCGTACCAAGATGGCCATATACAGCAGACTCTACGTTCTGTCCCAGACTCCACAGAAATTCACTGATCAAAATCGGCATGATCATTATAAAATACTCCCACCTGGTAATCTTTTCAAAATGCAGTGACAGCACCAGCTTATCTTCATCCTTTTTTATACTGATAACAAATCCGATAAAAATAAAAAGCATATTGAACAACTGTGAGACGAGGGTTGCAGTCGCTGCACCTTTGATTCCCATAGCTGCAAATCCAGCCTTTCCAAATATCAAGACATAATTCAGCCCGGTATTTACTGCCACGGCTCCAAGACTTGCCAGAAATGGTATTGCTGCATGCTCTTTGCAGCGCAGCCATGCAGATAATATATTACTGACTGCCATTGGAATATAAGTGAATGCAACGATTTGAAAATAAACGGCACCTGCATTTATAATATCTGAATCCTTAGTATAAAATCCAAGAATCTCTGAAGAAAGGAAACCTGATGCAGTCAAAAAGACAGAGGCGATCCATATCCCGACGATAAGACTCACCCAAAAGCTGCACCATGCCTCTTTGCCATCTTCTGCTCCGATGAACTGCGCTATTAATATTCCCGCAACCGTACTTACTGCACCTATTAGAACAGAAAAAATCAGAGAATAATTTCCACACAATCCAACAGCCGATATATTTGTCTCTCCCAGTTGGCCGATCATTATCTGATCAATAATCGAAAATGACGCCTGCAGCATACTCTGTAAGGTAACAGGAATTGCTATCCTGCATAACGATCTCACAAATTCTGACATGACAGTTCCCTCGTACTTTCCCTTTTTATAAGCTCAACCGGAAGAAGAATCTTTTCTTCACAATTTCTGCCATCCCGCATCGCTTCTATACATTCGATTGCTGATTTTGCCCTGAGTACCGGATCCTGGCGAATCGTAGTCAGAGCCGGTCGGCTTTCTCTGCTCGCTGCACTATCATCAAAACCAATCATCTGTATATCATCTGGAATCTTAATGCCTTTTTCCTGCAGAAAATGCATAAAATCAAGAGCATAATGATCGGACACTGCAAATACTGCCGTAATATTATTATCCAAAAATTCTGCAAATTTTTTCTCATAAAATAGTTTTCTTTCCTTTTGAAACTTCGGAATCAGCCAGACCACCACTTCTCCCGGCGCAAAGGCTTCACCAAAACCTTCGATACGCTCTTTATCCATACAGATAAAATTATCCGAGATGCACAATGCCTTTTTATGTCCAAGTTGTTTGAGATATTCTCCCGCCTGAAATCCTCCATCAAAGTGATCAATGACCAGGTTAACCACTTTGGAACATTTCTCAAAATAGCCATCGTATACAACAAAGGATATTCTCATCTGATTTCTGAGTTTCTCATAATCGGCTTCACAAAATCCCATGAGGATCAGTCCATCCATATTCCACATAGATGCAAAAACCGGAATTTCTCTGATATCTGCCGTTGTGTTTATCATAAGGAAATATCCCTTTTTATTCTACTTCCATAGTACAGTAAAAGAACGGTTTTTACAAAGGTTAAACGCGTAACCACTTCCAAATTTCAGAGTGCTTTTTTGTGATATTTTCCGTAACTGTTCAAAACAACTATTGCCCCTGCTTGCTTTTTTCTTGCTTCACATCATTTTTTAGATATACTGCTTTTCTTGCTGTCTTATAACTTCCACTAACATCGCCAGCAGCGTATCAACCTGGATTGGCTTTGCGATATGACCATTCATTCCGGCTGCAATAGCCTCTCTCTTATCTTCTTCAAATGCATTTGCTGTCATTGCAATGATCGGTATGTGACTTTTTCTACAGCAATGGCACCGTTTTCAGCAGTATCTACTTTGAATTCGGCCTCTTCCAGAATGGCAGTGGCGATTTCACGGTTCATGCTGTTGTCCTCCACAAGAAAGACTCTTTTGCCGGCAAAAAGTTCCGGCGAACAGGAAATTGTCTTCTGTTCTTCTGGCTCCTCTGGTGCTTCCGCGATCCTCTGGCACAGCCGGACGATGATCTCGGTTCCCTTGTTTTCCTCTGGTGTCTTTTCTGTATCGCCGCCCGCCTGGATCGCCAGATTTGTAAAGCCGAGCACTGCATTCATCGGTGTCCGGATATCATGGGACATATTCTGCAGAAATACTTTTTTGGCTACGGATGCCTGCTTTGCTGCGCTCAGAGCTTTCTCCAGAAGTTCCTTCTGTTTCAGCTCATGCTGGGCGGCTTTTTTCTGCTCCTGTTCCCTGTGGATAAAATAGGTAGCGATCAGTATGATCAGGACTGTCAGCAGTCCGATAAAAAGCCAGACATGATCCTGGATAACATCCGTCAGTGTATAAGTCACAACCGTATCAAGATAACGGTACGTGTGATTAAGCCCATAACTTTCTCCCAGAATACTGAGTCCATGGTTCAGGATCTGAAGCAGTGCCTTATTTCCGGCAGCGACTCCGAAACAGAGTTTTTCGCTGTCTAACAGCGTAATGATGTTTAACTTTTTTTCTCCGCTCAGGAGCTGGCTGACACGAAGCGCACTCAAAAGTGAGCTGTCTGCCTCTCCCGAATTAACTGCATCAATACACGCCTCGATCCCATCATACATCACGATCTCAGCATCCGGATAATTCGCCAGTGTATACCAGTACTGGCGGAGATTATTCTGATTTACCGCAATTCTGGAAGTGCCCTCATTATCATACGGTTCTCGGTAAACGAGTGCTATCGGAAACACAACGACAGCAGAACTCTGCACAAATCCTTTCTGTTCTGCATACCACTTTCCATCACTGACAGGCATTACAAAATCCACTTCTCCGTTTTTCAGGCAGTCCAGCATTTCCTGCTGGTCATCAAAGCATCTGTAAATGATCTCCGGATCATAATCACCGGGAAGTGCATCAAACAGATCCGGTACGATGTCCGACACAAGGCCGGTCGCAGATCCGTCCTCTGCCTTATCGCAGTATGGCAGATAGTCTGCCAGGTAGCCCACCGTTATCTGAGCATGTTCCTTCATCCACTGCTGTTCCTGCTGCGAAAGAAAAACACTGACCGTTGTTTCTGTATAATATTTGTTTCGCAGCTCATCAACTTCCACCGCATCCTGCTCATTCATAATGGACATTGCCATATTCAGTTCACCGAGCAGATCCTCCCTTTCCTTTGCAGTGCACAGATAAAAAGGCTGCTTGCCGATCTTTTCGACAGGAGTGATACCAGAGTAAGAAGAAACCACATTATCGGCACTTACAAATCCATCGATCTGCTGTTCATTAAATGCCCTGGCACATTCCGCAAGATCCGAATAATATTCAATCTCAATATCGGCACGGTGTCTGGCTTTCCATTGTTCCAGCGCTGCAGTCATACGCTGATTATCTTTGAGCGTACCGATCTTCTTGCCACTGTATGAGGCAATGTCGCCGCACTGCATGGAGCTATCATCCGTATCCTTATAAATATAAAAAGTCTCATTCAGCATTTCACTGTCCGGATAGCCGATCTGATCCACTCTGTCATCAGAATAAGCCACACCTGCCATCAAATCGATCTCGCCGTCCTTCAGCTTCTTGAACAGTTCATCTCATTCGCCATAAACATACTCATATTTCCAGCCTGTATAAGATGCAAGTTTCTGAAGATATTCGTAACTGTATCCGCTTTTTGGAGACCTGTCATCCATACCTTCCTGAAAATTATTCGAAAAATAATAGCCTACTTTTACGGTTTCCGCACTTTGCGCAGAAACATCTACACTAAAAAAAGCCAGAATTCCCACACACAAACACCATAGTATTGTGATAAGAAAATAATGGCTTAGTTTTTTGATCTGCAAATTTCCCGTCAGCACTGTAAATCCCCCCAGATCATCAAAAATGATTAGCTTTATTATACGCTTTCAGGCAATATGCTGTCAATTTCTTTAATAAAATTGCTTTATATATGCAAATTCATCAAAAAAACTGGAATAATTTTTATTACAATTTTTGTCCGATCCATGGTATACTTACTGTAAAAACAGGTACAAAGAAGGAATAACTATGAAATACAAAGACGAGATAAAAATTGGGATCATAACCGCATGTTTCTGCTGTGCGATGGTTATGGTCTATGCTGTTGTCCCCAAGGATGCCAGTGTGCTCCGGGCACGTGCCACCAGCACCTTTAAGGAAGCCCCTGAGACAGCTGCCGAGGCAGAGGCAGAGAAGCAGTCCGAAGCTGAGGATGCCGGATTTACGATCTATTCCGAGGACAACAATTATGACTACGATACCTCTGATGATTCCGGAAGTTATGATGCCTCTGACACAGATAGCAGTCAGGACGACAGTGGAAACTCCGATTCCTCATACGATGACAGTTCCTCCGGCGACTATGCCAATGAGGACAATACTGACAATGACTACAATACCTCTGACCAGATCACTTATCCAACCGACGACGGATCAGACTCTTCTTATGATGACAGCAGTTCCGGCGATACCCAGATAGATTATGATACCGGCGGCTCCGACTCCAGTTCAGATTCCGGTATGTTCGAGGAAAACCTGGTCCAGGAAGAAACTTTTTATTAAACATTTCCGAAATTGGATCTTCCCAAAATCCAAAAGGCGGCAGATACGATGAATAATATAATGTTCATCATATCTGTCGCCTTTTTGTATTTTATAACACTTTTATGTTATCAGGATCAAAAAATGCTTCTTCACTGGCAAACAGCTCTGCCACTGCACTTTCGTACACAGCGCATTTCTCACTTTTTTTGATCTTTTTCATATATTTTTTATTGTTTGCAAACAGCGGTCCCATATAAAACCACAGTTCTTTCATTTTAAAGAGAACGTTGCGGTCGCCGGAAACTTCTGCGCGGTATGTATGATACACCAGATCATGGAACTTCCGAAGTTCCGCTTTGGTAAGAGCCTGTCCACCCCTTATCTCTCTTGCAAGGGCAGGATTCGTAAGCGTACCTCTGCCGCTCATGACTGCATCAAGTTCCGGAAACCTCTCACAGACCCTCTGATAGTCCTCCACACAGAAAATATCACCATTATAGCAGACCGGATTTGTACTCATTGCGAAAGCTTCTGCAAACATTTCCAGATTCGGAGTATTTTTGTAAAAATCCTTCTGCACACGCGGATGGATAATGAGTTCTTTCATTGGAAATTTATTATACAGTTTCATTAATTCCGGAAATCCCGATGCATCATCCATTCCCAGACGTGTTTTGACGGAGATCTGAATATTGCACTTCGCAAAGATCTCATCCAGAAAACGTTCCAGTTCCTCAGGCCGGTCAAGAAATCCGGCACCGCAGCCCTTGGTCACGACAGTTTTGGACGGACAGCCAAGATTTAAATTGACTTCCTGATAGCCGTATTCACTGAGGAGTTCCACTGTACGGATAAAATCCTCTGCTTTTTCGTAAGGATCTGAGGAACTGCATACATTCCCTCATTATTCTCCGGCAGCAGGTCTTTCTTTTCCCTTCCGCTTAAGTTGAGATTCTGTTTGGCTCGGATAAACGGAATGAAGTATTTGTCAAATCCATCAAAACACGTAAAAAGTGCCCTGCGATATACATAGTTTGTAATCCCCTCTAACGGGGCAAGATAAATCTTCATTTGTTTTCTTCCAGTGTTCCCAGATAGTAGAAGCCTCTGCATTCATCCAGATGGACTCTGACATATTTGCCAAGGAGGGATTCATTTCCCGGGAAATGTACCAGAAGGTTGTATTCTGTTCTTCCGGTAAAGATGCCCTTCTCTTTGCTTTCTTCCTCTACGAGAACTTCCTGCACGCTTCCCTCAAATCTGGAGGAACGTCTGCGGCCTTCCTGTTGTACCAGGGCAAGAAGACGGTTGAATCTTTCTTTTGCCACATCCTGTGGTACCTGATTCTCCATAGCTGCCGCAGGTGTATCGCTTCGTTTAGAATACAGGAAAGTAAAGGCTGTATCATAGCCACATTTGGCAACAACATCCAGTGTCTCCTGGAAATCCTCCTCTGTCTCACCGGGGAAACCAACAATAATATCTGTTGTCAGGGAAATATCCGGGATTGCTGTTCGGATACGGTCTACCAGATCCAGATACTTCTCCTTGTCATAGCGGCGGTTCATCACCTTCAGAATACGGCTGCTGCCGGACTGAAGCGGAAGATGGAGATGATGACAGATCTTTTTGCTCTTTGCCATCGTGGCGATCAGCTCATCGGAGAGATCCTTCGGATGAGAAGTCATGAAACGGATCCGCTTAAGTCCTTCGATATCTTCCAGCATTTCCAGAAGCTGTGCAAAAGTAACCGGATTCTCCAGTGTCTTGCCATAAGAGTTTACATTCTGTCCCAGAAGCATGACCTCGGAAACGCCGTCTGCTACCAGACGTTTTACTTCCTTGACAATTGCCTCCGGCTCACGGCTGCGCTCACGACCTCTTACATACGGCACAATACAGTAACTGCAGAAGTTATTGCAGCCAAACATGATGTTGACACCGGATTTGAAGGTATAGTTTCTCTCTGTCGGCAGGTCCTCCACGATCTGGTCTGTTCCCTCCCAGATATCAACGATCTGCTGTTCAGACTGCTGCATATCATAAAACAGCTCAGCGAATTTAAAAATATTGTGGGTTCCAAAAACAAGGTTTACGAATGGGTATGTCTTCTTGATCTTCTCAACAACATGCGGCTCCTGCATCATACAGCCGAACAGGATGATCTTCATATCCGGATTCTTGTCCTTGAGGCTGTGAAGATGTCCAAGTCTTCCATAAACCTTGAGGTTTGCATTTTCACGGACAGTACAGGTATTGTAGATCACGACATCTGCTTCCTCACTATCCTGTCTGTGATAACCGATCTCATCCATGATCCCTGCAACGACCTCGGACTGCTTCTCATTCATCTGACATCCAAAGGTTGTCAGACAATAAGTCAGCGGACGGCCAAGTGTATTTGACTTCTGTGCGGTAAGTGTCTTTGCCAACTCAATAAAAGAATTCTGACGTGCAGTTTCTTCCGCAGTCATGGTATTTGTTTTCTGTGATTCTTTTGTCATTTCCAATAACTCCTTATCTATAGATTCGTAATATTCGTTACTGTTCACTCCGTTCACAGTAACTTGGTCAAAATCCATTCCAAATCACCTTCGGTGATGGGATTTTGCCATATTCATGGCAAAACACCCCGCGGGATACTACCTGTGAACAGTAACTAATATTCAACGATCAGTCAGATCTGATAAAATATTCTTTCATGGTCAAAATGCTAACAATTATATATTGTACAAAAAATTTCTGATATGTGCAAGCGGAATATCTACAGTGAAAACAAATACTCAAGCGGAAGGGTATGGATCTTTCGATATTCGCTTTGCAGCTGCTCTTCTCTGGTCTTTCCTTCTGCTTCCAGGGTTTCGATCCGAAACGACGGCTTATGGCAGATTTCTGCATAAAACTGCTCCGGCGAACCGGTACCCGGACGGCCTGCAACAGAAAAATCTCCCTGGCTATTCCCGGAATTCTCCATATAATAACTGCTGCATTTCTGAAGATGTCTCGCCAGACGGTAGCTTTTCTGATTTGCCGCAAAGGATTTTGACTGTTTAAAATACAGAATGCGATTTCGAAAATGGTCAAATGATAAAAGTCCACAGCTTGTATATTCCTGAAAGATCCGGATCAGCGCTTTGGTCTCATTTTCGCTTGCCGGCTGCTGCATGACCTGCTTCCTCTGATAATACTGCGTAGGAAAATTTTTCCTGAGATCCGTCCCTCTTGCATTTCCTGTATACTCTTTTGCCGGAATTTCCTGCATTCGAAGCATCTGGCGATAAATCGGATTGCGGATCGCCTGAAAATCGCCCGCATAAATCTCATACCCATCCGGATTGAGTACTGGAATGAAACAGATCCTCCATTTTTCCAGGAATTCCCGGATATCATAGATCTCCTCTATCTTCCATCCATTTTCCCAGGCTTTGACGTATTCCAGCAGCATCTGGATCAGGAAGCCCGGTGTCTGTCTGTCCAGACCGGTAAGTCCTGAAATACAGAAAATACAGGTATTTCCTTTTCCGAGTTCTACCATGGGTATCATTCTCTCATCATGACTCTTCCCGATCACGCGAAACTGTGTGATCTGGCTGTAACGCTGGGAGATTTCCCACATTTCATAATAAAGATCTTCATATGTACAGGATCGTGTATCTGGCATAATCTTTTCCCTCCATCTTTTTTTATTACAGACTTTTTATCCAAGATCATGTATCTGTCCTGTATTAATATATGAAAAGAGGCAGGTCAAAAGAACCTGCCTCTGTAAAATCTTTTATTTTAAATGTCTTTCTTACGTTTGCGGATCAGGATATATCCACCTGCCAGCAGTGAAAGAGCTGCCAGCGCAACCATTGTTCCGATCGGAGATTCATCCAGTGTAGAAACTGCGGACTTGGAGCTGGAACCATCAGCTTTCTCTGATGCAGCTTCTGTTGCAGTAAGCTCTGCGTCTGTCGCACTGCCGCTTCCACTGCCACCGTTTCCGCCATCAGCGCTTCCGCTTGGAGTTACAGTAAGGTCTGCGTCTGTAAGTTCCTGGGATTTGAACTGAGTTGTAATGGACTCGATCACATCCGTATCCTGCCATTCAGATCCGTTATAGATCTGTTTCTTGAAGAAGATATACATATTGTAAGTCTTGGCTTCCATGATGCCCTTACCGGAACCAATACGGAATGTGGTATTCTTCTGTGAGCTGGTCGGATTCTCATAAGTACTCCAGTACATCGGAATCCATCTCTCATCACCGGATACATATGGACTCTTGTCGTTCATACCTGCACCGGTTACAGTGAACTCATAGAATGTTCCAGGTGTGAATTTCAATGGCTCTTCAAGACCACTTACGGTACTCTCAGTTACTTTATGTGTACGTGCCGCACGAGTAGAGGTATTCGCTGCTGCAGGACGTTTGTTCTTGAAGCTTGTGCTGTCCAATTTGAAGACTCTCATCTGTGCCTTACCGGAAGTCGGTTTCGCACAAACAACCAGCCAGGTATCTGCTTCCGGAACATTCTCGCCGGTAACGGTAAATTCTGTGTTTGCTTTTGCAGAATTGGTAGCACGGCTTGCATCATACATATTCTGGATCGCATTTGTGCTTGTACCTGAATCTACATAGAAATAATACCATTTGCAGTCCTTGGTAACTGACATCTTAAGAGAAACAGTTGTATGATTCTCCCATTTCAGTGTTCCGCTCTTATAAGTCAGGAAAGATGGTGTCTTGGTTGGTGTCACTGTCGGAGCCTTGGTCGGAGTTGCTGTCGGTCCCTGGCTCGGTGCTGCTGACGGTTCCGGACTTGTAGAAGGTGTCGCTGTTTTCAGTGTTGCTGTTTTGTTTGTCTCGTCTATATTCAAGCTGAAATCCCCTGTGTCATAACTAAACTGTGAAACTGCACTCTTAAAGGTATCTGCATCTACATTCTCTGCTGCTGCAAGTACCTGAGTGCCATCTGCCGCATTGGCATGTGTGAAGAAAATTTCTGAATCGGTAAGTGCGTCTGTAACAGCGAACTGTGCTTCGCCGTCCAGATATACGTTTGCCTGTGCATCCTGAATCTTGTTGTCCTTTACTTTGACAGTTCCCTGGACGCAGATATTGGAATCACTGTAAACCGCACCCTTCACACCTGTATTTCCAGTGATCGTACCACCTTCAAGTATGATATTTCCGTTATCTGTAGAGTTGATTGCGGCACCATTTGCACTGCTTGTGTTCTCTGTAAGTGTTACATTTGCACCAAGTCCAAAGATAGCCTTGGAACTTACATTAACGATAGAACCCTCTGCGGTCTGTCCGTCTGTAAGCTTACCTGTTACAGTTAATGTTTTTCCCTCTGCGGTCGCAAATCGAAGTGTACTGTTTTCACCAGAAACCTTGAACATATCTCCTTTGAAAGAATCAGACTCTCTGCTGATAGACGCATCATCTGTCGCATAAATGCATACATTCTTTCCTGATACATCGACAGTGTCAGACAGAGGCACTGCTGTGGAGATCTGGATCACAGTTGCTTCTTTGTTTTCTGCTGAATACGGATCTGCTGCATCAACGGCTTCCTTGAGTGTCTTATAATATGTTGTATTCTCACCTTTAGTGATAGCAATACCCGTCGGCTCCTGTGGTGTCTCAGTAACATCCTGCGGCGTCTCTGTAGTATCCTGCTGCTGTGCCGGTGCCTCCGTCTGCTCTGCTGCTGCATCTGCAGTATTATCTGCCGGTGCCTCTGTTACTTCCTGTGCCGGAGCTTCTGTCGGTGCTTCTTCCTGTGGAGCTTCTGTAGTATCGCCAGAGCCAAGATCTCCTGTCTCCTCACTTGCTCCTGCTTCTGCAGCAGCATCTGCCGCCATTGCAGTGATCGGTGCACCACCTGTTGCAAGTGCACCTGCCAGGATAATTGCATATAATTGTTTACGTCTCAATTTAAATCCTCCCATGTGTCTCATTTGACGATCAATGGCTGTTATCCACAACAGCTACGAATAATGTCTTATGTACTTCATTCACTGACCGCCCATCAACATCGTTAAAGTTTGCATGACTAAACTGTCTTTCATTATACACACGCATCTTAAAAATGTCAAATCAACGATGTATATTTCTGTTTATTATCGTTCGACCATTTTTTACTTTTATGGTCGAATCTGGCCGTTTCCATAGATAATATACTTGGTTGTTGTCAAAGCGAGAAGTCCCATCGGTCCTCTTGCGTGAAGCTTCTGGGTACTGATTCCGATCTCTGCACCATATCCAAACTCAAATCCATCCGTAAATCTGGTGGAGGCATTTACATATACAGCAGCTGCATCTACTTCATCCAGAAATTTCTGTGCATTGCTGTAATTCTCTGTGATGATCGCCTCTGAATGGCCGGTATTGTACTTATTGATATGTGCGATCGCTTCATCTACATTATGTACTACCTTGATAGAAAGAATGTAATCCAGATATTCCGTTCCCCAGTCTTCTTCTGTAGCTGCGACTGCGCCCGGCATCAGTGTCTGTGCTTCTTTGTCTGCACGCATTTCCACATGTTTCTCCTGAAGACGCTTTGCAAGGACCGGAAGAAGTTTTTCTTTAACATTTTCATGGACAAGCAGGGATTCGCATGCGTTGCAGACACCGACTCTCTGTGTCTTGGCATTCAGGATGATATTGACCGCCATATCAAAGTCTGCGCTCTCATCCACATAAATGTGGCAGTTTCCGGTACCAGTCTCGATCACAGGGATCGTGCTCTGGTTCACAACAGCTTTGATAAGACCCTTTCCGCCTCTTGGGATCAGGACATCCACATATTCGTTCATCTTCATGAACTCAGCCGCAGTCTCTCTGGAAGTATCTGCGATCAGCTGAATGGCATTTTCTGTTACGCCGTGGGCTCCTAAAGTCTCTCTGATGCAGTTTACGATTGCCTCGTTTGAATGAAGTGCATCACTGCCGCCCTTGAGGATCACAACGTTGCCAGTCTTGAAACAAAGTCCAAATGCATCAGCGGTAACGTTCGGGCGTGCCTCATAGATGATCCCGACAACACCAAGCGGAACTCTTTTCTGACCGATCAGAAGTCCGTTCGGACGTTTTTTCATTCCGGTCACTTCACCGATCGGGTCTTCGAGAGACACAAGCTGACGAAGTCCCTCTGCCATTCCTTCGATTCTCTCTCTGGTAAGGAGAAGACGGTCCACCAGGCCTTCCGGCATATGGTTTGCCTTTCCATGTTCTACATCGATCGCATTGGCACTGAGTAACTGTTCTGTACATTCTACAAGATGATCTGCCACTGCCTCAAGAACTTCATTTTTCTTGTTTGTTGTTATATTTCGAAGCTCTGTCTCAGCACTTTTGGCATTTTTTCCAAGCTGTAATAACATTTCATTCATTGTCAAAACCTCCTTCTGGAAACAGGTCTGTTATTTTGTGAGTTGATAAGTTTTATTTTCTGTGACAATGACCTCCGGAGAGATATCTGTCGGTTCTGTCGGAACAGAAGGTAAAATCTGGAAATCAAAGGCAATCGCCACTCTTTTGATCTGCGGATGCTTCTCCAGGAAACGGTCATAAAAACCGCCGCCGTAGCCGACTCTGTGATTCTGCGGGTCAAAAGCGACTCCCGGCATGACCATCATGGCATCTTCCCACTGAACGATCTCTCCGCATGCCGGCTCCGGGATCCCGAAATATCCCTTTTCAAGCTGTGAAAAATCCGTCAGTTTATAGAATACCATATCCTGTCCGACAACCTTCGGCACTGCAACTTCCTTTCCCTGCTTCCATGCTTCTTCGATAATAAAACCTGTCATGACTTCATGGTTATAATCTGCATAAGCAAGGATCCTCTGTGCTGACTGAAATTCCGGAAGCTCTGCTACCTTCTCTGCGATCTGACGGCTCCATGCCTCTACCTGGTCATCTGTGCACTCTTTTCTTAATTTGAAGATCTGTTTTCTAATGAGTTTTTTTTCTTCCATATTTATCACCTAAATTTGTAACAGAACCATCGGCTTCTTTGATGCTGATGTTATTTAACTGTGCTCTTAAGTTTCCGCGGACTGCTGCGAGATATTCCTTACGCAGTTCTGCCTGCTCCGCTTTTTCTTCCTCTGTAAGACCTACGCTCTTGGCTTTGTGTGCCAGTGCGTTGATACGGTCGATCTTTACGTTATCCATTCCCATGGTAAGTACCTCCTTTATTTAAAGTAATTTCTCGATATAATCGATCAGGAAAAATTCTTCTTTCTTATCACCGACAAACAAGGTTCCGTAATTGCGTCCTTCCATGATCTTGTGGATGATATGGAAATCTGCGCCGTTTGCGATGATCATGTCTGCGCCTGCGGATGTGGCGATCTCGGCAGCCGTCAGCTTCGTTGCCATTCCGCCGGTTCCGACTTTACTCTTTGGACCCTTGCCCATACTTAAAAGTTTGTCATCCAGCTTCTCAACCGTATGGATGAACTCTGCATCCGGATTGGCATTCGGATCATCCGTAAACAGTCCGTCGATATCGGAAAGCAGGATCAGAAGATCGGCTCCGATCAGTCCGGCGATGACGGCTGACAGGGTATCATTATCACCAAAAGATTCCAGTTTCTCAAGCTCATAGCTGGAAATGGAGTCATTTTCGTTTACGACCGGAATTGCCCCGACATTCAGAAGTTCCTCAAATGTATTTCTGGCATTGTGACGGTTCAGATTGTTGACCATGGTATTCTTGGTCATCAGGATCTGTGCCGCAACCTGATTGTACTCCGCAAAAAGTTTCTGATAGATCATCATAAGCTTTGCCTGTCCTACTGCGGAACATGCCTGCTTCTTCTTAAGTTCAGCCGGTTTCTCATGAAGTCCGAGAGCGGAAGCACCTACCGCAACAGCACCGGAAGTTACCAGTACCACATCCTTGCCCTGATTGTGAAGGTCACTCAGTTCACGCACCAGCACTTCCAGTTTACGCAGGTTCAGTTTATTGGTTTCTTTGTGGATCAGAGAGGAAGAACCTACCTTTACCACAATACGCTTTTTGTCTTTTAACATCTCACGGTAATTCATCGTTATGTCTCTCCAAGTATATTTTATTGCCGTTTCCCGGCAGAGCATTTATTGTTTATCTGGTGATTCCAAGATCATCGAGGGCTTTGGCCTGCTTTTTCTCCATGACAGCAGCCTCTTCTGGAGTCATATGATCGTATCCGAGAAGATGGAGCATGCTGTGTGCAAACAGGAAGCTGAACTCGCGCTCAATGCTGTGACCGTATTCCTGTGCCTGGGAATAAACTCTGTCTACGGAGATCATCACATCTCCAAGAAGCAGTTCGTCGGTATCCAGGTCAAAATATTCGTCCTTCTCATCGATCACAGAATAGTCTGCCGGTTTCTCAAACGGGATCATCGGGAAAGAAAGCACATCTGTCGGTGCATCGATCAGACGGAATTCTGCATTTACCTTGCGGATCTCTTCGTTATCTGTGATGACCAGGTTCACGCTGATCTCATACGGGCATTCCTCCAGCTCCAGGATGTGGGATGCCACTTTTTCGGCGAGTTTCTCATAAGGGATCTCTAATTTGCGTTCGGTTTCATACTCGATCTGAATGGTCATTTCTTCTTCTCCTCACTGCGGCGTGTGGTGCGTCTTGCCGGCTTCTGTTTCTTCTCATAGTCATCGTAAGCCTGTACGATCTGCTGTACCAGTGGATGACGCACGACATCCTTGCTGGTAAGCTGGCAGAATCCGATATCATCGATCTTCTTAAGGACTTTGGCAGCGACATCAAGTCCGGATACCGCGTCTCTCGGAAGATCCTTCTGGGAAGCGTCACCGGTCACAACTACCTTGGAGCCAAAGCCGATACGTGTCAGGAACATCTTCATCTGCGCCGGTGTCGTATTCTGTGCCTCATCCAGAATGATAAACGCATTATCAAGGGTACGTCCTCGCATGTAAGCAAGCGGGGCAACCTCTATCAGCCCGCGCTCCATATTCTTGGCAAAGCTGTCTGCTCCCATGATCTGATACAGGGCATCATAAAGCGGGCGGAGATACGGGTCTACCTTGCTCTGAAGGTCTCCCGGAAGAAAACCAAGTTTCTCGCCGGCCTCGATCGCCGGTCTGGTAAGGATGATACGGCTGACTTCCTCATTGCGGAATGCAGTCACAGCCATCGCCATTGCCAGATAAGTCTTACCGGTTCCTGCCGGTCCGATGCCGAATACGATCATTTTTTTGCGGATCTGCTCTACGTATTCCTTCTGTCCCAGTGTCTTGGGCTTGATGGGACGTCCCTGTATGGTATTGCAGATAAAATCTTTATCTATCTCTGTGAGCACCTGGTTTCTCTCTTCCATGGCAAGTGACAGTGCATAGGTCACATTCTGCCGGGTAATGGTATTTCCCTTGCCTGCAAGTGTTACCAGTTCTTCTATCAGCTTCTTCGCCTGAGTTGCGCTTCCGTCTGTACCCAGGATCTTTAAACTGCCGTCTCTGGATATCAGTGTTACATTCAGGGTGCGCTCGATCAGCTTGAGATGTTCATCAAACTGGCCGAACACATTTCCCTCCAGATCTGCGGGGACCTGAGTGTGTAACTCAATAATGCTGTTAGTCATTCTCTGTTGTCCTTTCTTCGGGCTGCTCCTGTATCTCTACGGGAACCTCCCTTCCGGTTTTTTCTATGATTTCCAAAGACCCTTTGCTGATGCAGGTCTTGTGGTCAACCTCTATTTTAACATTATTTGCAGATATTTGAAGCCCTTTTTCCATTAATTTTTTCTCATAAGCCTGCAAAATCTCCCACGATACGATCTTTGCCTCTTTTTCTGTGCGTTTTTTTGCGGTTTTACGATATTCTTTTCTGACGATTTTCCCATAAGAGACCGGAAGAAAAAAGTTCTCCGTTACCTGCCAGGGATGATATTCAACAGATTGTTCCCATCCGTTCTCTTTTTTTCCCCCGAAAGTAAAAATCCAGTTTCCCAGGCGGACACAGCCGCCCTTTTTTTCTGTTCCTGCAAAAACTTCTTCCTGATACTCCATCGGAACTTCGTGATAATACGCCAGTTTGTACTGGATATAAACATCCGCATCTGCTTTTACATATTGATATTGATAAACTTCCTGACTGTCATTCTTCAGTTCCAGCACACCAGAGACCAGGATATCTCCTTTTTTGCAGGTATCGCCCGGATGAAGCAGCGGGACTCCTGCACGGGTGACCATTTTTATGATCGTTCCGTCTTTTTCTGCTGCCAGGCTGCTGGCAGTCTGCTCCTTTGGCATATCATCACCTGTAAAAATCCCCTCCTGCACTTCAAGAGTCAGCCTGGTTCCCTCCAGTTTTGCAGAAACCCAGGTTATTTCCGGATATTTTTCCCGGACTGCCGCGGCAATCTCACTACAGTTTATCTTTTTTCTTGAAATCCCATGTGTAATACCCTGATCGGCCAGAAACTCCAGGATCTCGCCTGTACTGCATTGTCTGTTACCCTCGATCCGAATATTCCAGATATGTCCTGATAAAAATATAAGAAGTCCAATGCACAGCAAAATTCCAAGAAAAAATGCCTTTCTTTTTTTACTTCGATAAAAAAAGAAGGGCAGTCCATGTTTTTCAACAATATGTATTCTGACACCTGTCTTCCGACAGAGCGGACCAAGAAGAAAAAAATCTTTCACAGCGAGAACCCCTGTCAGCTCTCCATCAGGATGACAGCAAAGATTTCGGATGCAGATTTTTCTTCCCCGGCAGAGATTTAAGAATCTCTCTGTCTGTTCTCCCCGGACCTGAATCTTTATGTAACCCTTCCAAAAGCAGATCAGCTTTTCCATAAACACCTCTATCGTTCCAGGATTATTTCTGACAGAATCCCCTCTATCTGCATCTCTTCCGGTGTATACCACAGGATTTTCAAACCTTTCCCATGGATCACCAGTTTGCCGGAAAATGTCAGGATGATCAGTTCCTGCGGCTCATAACGAAGGATACTTCTGTAATTTTCTATCTGTATCTGGCTCTTGCCGGTAACCGTAAAAACCGATTCTTTTAAAGCCAGATCCCGTGGGATCTCCAGTGCCTCCACCAGATTTTCCCTCCATTGATCTTTCTTTTTCATAGAAAAAATCTCCGGCTTTTCTTTTAAATATATGCCGGAGATTTTTATTTAGACTTTTTATGAAGTTTTATTTCGGTTCGCGGAACAGTACCATAGAAAACCACAGGATCGTGTTCCCGCCAAGATTATATTCCATCGCCTCACGCTCCACGATCTCACTGACTACAACACCGTGGCTTTCAAGACAGGGGTGCATCCTCTCCGGATGTCTGCATGGCTCGCCCTTAAGATAAGCGCATTCCTTACAGATATCACAGGATTCTGTCGAAAGGGTAAAGGTATCAAATCCCTCACCTTTAAGATATTCTGCCACAGCGGTCGTAAGTTCTTCATGTGCATCTCTGGTAGAAAGCATTTCCTCCATATTCATAATGTCAGAAACCTCTGCTACGCTGGAAAAAAAGACAGCACGGTCATAACTGTGGATCCTGTCCTCACATTCCTTAAGGGTTCCAACCGCCGGTGGACAGGCCCAGGTCGTTCCGTAACGTTCGCATTCCTGCTGACAGACGATCCGCACCCGTTCTGCCACTGACAAAGCCTTCGCGTCCAGAAGACGGTATTCATAGATCGGATAGTCCGATATAAATTCCTCAAATTTCGTTGTATTTAACTCAGCCGCCATTGGACAGCCTCCCTCTTCCTTAGTCCAGAATGATCAGTGCCATGAAAACAAGATCTTCATCGCCGCTGTTTGTAAGGCCATGTCCCTGGCCGTCCGGTGTAAAGGTCACATCTCCGGCACTTACCATGCGGAGTGTTCCATTGTCGCTGTAGATTCCCTTTCCGGAAAGGATATAATAAGTCTCGCTCTCATTGTGATGCTCATGATATCCAAGAGAACATCCCGGCTCCAGAGTCATCTCTGCATACAGTCTGCATTTGCCGTTTAACTGTTTTTCGTCCAGAAGGCGCTTGATCAGTGCATGTCCCTGGCCGCCTGCCATATTTTCTACACGTTCTGTTGTCATCTTTGTTTCCTCCTTTTCTTGTAAGAAATTATTTATGATAAGGCTCATGGTTCAGAATCCGGTATCCCCGGTAGATCTGCTCCAAAAGGATCATCTGCATCAGCTGATGAGGAAAAGTCATCCTGGAAAAGCTCAGTTTAAAATCAGCGCGGTCAAGGACTTTATCTCCAAGCCCCAAAGAACCGCCGATCACAAACGCGATCGAACTCTTTCCCTCTACTCCAAGCTGTCCGATCTTCTGTGACAGCTGTACAGAATCCAGCATTTTGCCATCGATCGCAAGCGCGATCACATAGTCATTGTCACGGATATGCTTCATCAGACGCTCTGCTTCTGTCGCCTTGATCTGTTCGTTCAATGCATCAGAAGCCTTATCCGGTGTCTTCTCATCCGGAACCTGGCAGAATGTCAGTTTGCAGTAACGGCTTAAACGCTTTGCATACTCAGCAATGCCGTCATTCAGATATTTTTCTTTGATCTTACCAACTGTTAAAATACGGATTTCCATTATACGTTATGTTCCTCTATATAAGTTTCAAATTCTTCCATGGACATCAGGACTTTACGCGGCTTCGTGCCTTCCTCCGGACCGACCACGCCGGCATCAGAAAGCTGGTCCATGATCCTTGCTGCTCTGTTAAAGCCGATCTTGAACATTCTCTGCAGCATACCGATCGAAGCTCTTTCTTTCTCAATGATGAACTTGCCTGCATCCACAAAGTAGATATCATTCTCATCGTTTCCACCGGAAGAGCCTCCTGAGAGGCTGATCGTATTGACCTGCTGCTCGATCTGCGGATTATATGTCACCTTCGGATTCTTATCCGCAAGGAATTCCACAATGCTGCTGACTTCCTCGTCGGAGACAAAAGCCCCCTGCAGTCTGGCCGGTTTCTGATAACCCTGCGGGTAAAACAGCATATCCCCCTTGCCGAGCAGCTTCTCCGCACCATTCATATCGAGGATCGTTCGTGAATCGACACCAGAGGAAACAGAGAAGGCAATCCTCGACGGCATATTTGCCTTGATCAGTCCTGTGATGACATTGACAGACGGTCTCTGCGTCGCAATGATCAGATGGATGCCTGCGGCACGTGCAAGCTGTGCCAGACGGCAGATCGCATCCTCTACCTCTCCCGGTGCGACCATCATAAGGTCTGCAAGCTCGTCTACGATGATCACGATCTGCGGCATCGGTTTCTGCGGGGTTCCACCCTCCGGAACTGCCATGTTGCTGATCTTACGGTTATATTCGCCCAGATTTCGAACACCATATTCTGCAAAAGTATTGTAACGGCTCATCATCTCAGACACAGCCCAGTTGAGTGCTCCTGCAGCCTTCTTCGGGTCTGTGACGACCGGTATGAACAGATGCGGGATACCATTGTAGACACTTAACTCAACCACCTTCGGGTCGATCATGATAAGCTTGACTTCCTCCGGTGATGCCTTGTACAGAATACTGATGATCAGTGTATTGATACATACAGATTTACCGGAACCGGTCGCACCTGCAATCAGAAGGTGCGGCATCTTGGCAATATCTGTGACTACCGGTTTGCCCGCGATATCCTTACCTACAGCAAAGGACAGTTTGGATTTCGCCCCCTGGAATTCCTGGGACTGCAGGATCTCACGGAGCATGACCGCATGATTTTCCTTATTAGGGACCTCTATCCCTACAGCAGCCTTGCCCGGGATCGGAGCCTCGATACGGATATCCGGAGTCGCAAGATTCAGCTTGATATCATCTGCGAGATTGACGATCTTGCTCACCTTGACTCCCATCTCCGGCTGTAATTCATACCTGGTTACAGTAGGACCACAGCTCACATTTGTGATCGTGACATTTACGCCAAAATTGTGCAGGGTTTCCTGCAGTTTCTTTGCCGTCTTGCGAAGATGTGCATCAGAGTCTCCCTGGGATCTGCCATCTCCACGCTTCAGAAGTTTCAGTGGCGGGCAATGATATTCCTTCGGCACTTCCTCGTTCTTGGAAGTGATCTCCTTCTGAATGTTGGTAATACCGCTCTGGATTTCTTTCTCAGAAGATTTCGGATTTTTTTTCTGGGATGTTGGAGATTCCACATCTGGCTTCTCCGCTTCCTGGACTTCTGCTGTATGTTCCGGATGTACTTCTTTCTTAAGTTCCTCCTGCCAGTCAGCTCCCTGATAAGAATCCTCTTCTTCGATATCTGCCGGTTCTGGTTCTTCTGGTGCTTCCGGCTCGCTCTGGATTTCCTGCGTCATAACTTCTGCCGCTTCTTCTGCTGCTTCATTCTGATATGCAGCAGGAATCTCTTCCTCCACAGGCACTTCCGGTCTGGAAAAATCCGGAAAAGCAGGATGTGCGCTCTCATCCTCCGGGTCTCCTGGTGTTTCCGCTCTCTGGATCTTGAATTCAAGCTGCCCCTGACTGCTTTCGTCCGTTTCCACCGCTTCCTGAACCGTCGCGGTTTCCTGTACTGCCGGTTCAGCTTCCTCTTTCTTTGGAGGCGGTGTCAGCTTGGTTCCCTCCAGAAATTCATGTTTCTCCGGTTCCTGTTCTCCAGCTTCCGCTTTGTCTGCCATTGCTTCTTCCAGAGCCCTCTGCCGTTCTGCGCGGCGCTGATCCCTCTTCAGTTTCCGCTCCTGCTGCCGCAGTTCTTTCCGAAGATCACGTTCCGGCTGTCCTTCCATATATCGCTCGTGACCGCCCCTGACCATCTCACAGATTCCATCCCAGGCACGGAAAATAAAACCAAAAAATGATTTCTGCGTGATCAGGATCATGGAGATCAGCAGTACAAGAAGGATTATGACACACCCGCCAACTACTCCAAACGCAGAAGTAGTCGAAATACAGATCGCACCGCCGATCACGCCGCCGCCCGTATGATATGTCGACGAAATCCTGTAATATTCAGCAAAGGTCGTCTCTGTCATATAACCTTCTGTCAAAAGCTGGATCAGTCCACACAAAAATACCCAGAATACAATTCCAGCCAGAACTTTCTTATATGCAAGTGGATTTTTGCGGTTAGATATGAGAAATACCGCACATGCAAACAGCAGAACAGGGAAAAGATATGCCAGGATCCCCATGATTCCAAAGAATGCCTTACTGATGCTTCCGCCAACTGTTCCACCCATTCCAAGATTACTAATGATCAGGATCACTGCTGCAGCAAAGAAGATCCATAGAATGATCTCTGTCTGGAATCCACTGGTAACTCCCTGTTTTTTTGTAGTTCTTTTTTTGCTTGTCTTTTTGCCGGAAGTGGTCTTGGTGGTTCCTCTTCTGTTACTCTGTTTCTTCGCTGCCATTCAGGCACCCCTCCTACTTGTTTCAACTCACAGCCGTTGACTTCACGAAGCCTGACATGCTGGCTGCTTAAAGCACATAATTTATAACCAGTGTTACAAAACCGATCACAAAACAATAAATCGCAAATACACGGAATCTTCCCTTCTGAACGATTTTCAGACAATAACGGATTGCAAAGGATGCCACGATCCCTGAAATGATCATTCCAAGTACATAACTAAAGCCAAGTCCCACCGTCATAGACGGGGAACCGAACTGTCCCAGTTCCATGATAAGGGAGCCGAAGATTGCCGGAATAGATAAAATATAAGAATATTTTACTGCAAACGTACGGCTGAATCCGCTCATAAGTCCTGCACTGATCGTCAGACCACTCCTGGAAAGTCCTGGAAAGACAGAAAGTCCCTGACCGATGCCGATCCACATGGCATCGGAAAGACTTGCATCCTTGGCCGCTTTCGTCCCGCCAGCCCTGCTGAGATCTATGACGAGAAGCAGGATTCCTGTGATCAAAAGTCCCGCACTTGATACTAATGAGGAATCCGCTGCCAGCACAACCAGTCTCCTCGCCGCATAGCCCAGAAAGGCTGTCGGGATCATAGAGACAAGAAGCAGGACAGCAAACTTACGGTATGTATTGCTGATGATCCTGGCGTAATGAAGCTGTTTTCCTGTTCTCCTGTTGTGGATATACAGGTGAAGATTTCCTATAAGATCCATGCTCATATCCAGAAGTTCATAAAGGATCCGCCGGATATCCTTCTGAAATGTCATAAATACAGCCCCCAGAGTTCCGACATGCAGCATTGCTTCTAACAGGACACCGGCATTGTGATCCATTCCGAAAAAATTCTCAAGGATACTTAAATGTCCGAAGCTGCTCACCGGAAGAAACTCTGTAATTCCCTGTACAATAGCTAATAAAATAATATATAAAATTGTCATACTTTTTTCCTTTTCTTTTTCATTCAGACTGTGCCTTTGTTTCTATGACGGCACATTAACACAGGTCAGTATAACATATTTTGTTCCAACTTACAAGTTAACAAACATTTGTTTGCAAAATAATCCATTCCGTGTCAGACAAAAAATTCCCGACCGGCTTACCAGAAACCGGTCGGGAATGATCCGATACTTAGATCTTATTTATTTTTGAGATATTCATCGATACCTCTGGCACCAGCTTTACCTGCTCCCATAGCAAGGATAACAGTAGCTGCACCTGTAACGGCATCACCGCCGGCATATACGCCGTCTTTGGATGTCTTACCGGTTTCTTCCTCAGCAACGATACATCTTCTCTTGTTGATCTCAAGTCCCTTGGTTGTGGAAGAGATCAGCGGGTTCGGGGAAGTACCAAGTGACATAATAACTGTATCTACATCCATGTCATACTCAGATCCTGGAATCTCTACAGGACGACGTCTTCCGGAAGCATCCGGCTCGCCGAGTTCCATCTTGACAACTTTCATACCGTTTACATGTCCGTTCTCATCAACAAGGATTTCCTTCGGATTGGTAAGAAGATCAAAGATGATTCCCTCTTCCTTAGCGTGATGAACTTCCTCTGCTCGTGCAGGAAGCTCTGCTTCGCTTCTTCTGTATACAATATGTACTTCTGCACCAAGTCTCAGAGCTGTTCTTGCAGCATCCATTGCTACGTTACCACCGCCGACAACGGCAACTTTCTTGCCTGCTGCGATCGGTGTATCATAAGAATCATCGAATGCTTTCATCAGGTTGCTTCTTGTCAGGTATTCGTTTGCAGAGAATACACCGCTTGCGTTTTCACCCGGGATTCCCATAAACATCGGAAGACCTGCACCGGAGCCGATGAATACAGCTTCAAATCCTTCATCCTCGATCAGCTGGTCGATGGTTGTGGATTTACCAATGACAACGTTTGTTTCGAATTTAACGCCAAGTTCTTTGACTTTTTCGATTTCTTTCTTAACGACTTTCTGTTTTGGAAGACGGAATTCCGGAATACCATAAACAAGAACACCGCCAAGCTCATGAAGAGCCTCGAATACAGTTACGTCATAACCTGCTTTTGCAAGATCTCCTGCGCAGGTAAGTCCGGACGGGCCGGAACCGATAACAGCAACCTTGTGTCCATTCTTAACTTCTGCTCCAGCTGGTTTGATGTCATGCTCCAGAGCATAGTCAGCAACGAATCTCTCCAGTTTACCGATGGAAACAGCCTCACCCTTCTTACCGCGGATACACTGTCCTTCACACTGGGATTCTTGTGGGCATACACGACCGCAGATAGCTGGAAGAGCGGAAGATAATCCGATCACCTTGTATGCTTCTTCGATGTTACCTTCTTTGATCTGCTCGATGAATCCTGGAATGTTGATGGATACCGGACATCCCTCTACACATTTCGGTTTCTTGCAGCCCAAGCATCTCTGTGCTTCTTCTGTTGCTTCTTCCTGATTGTATCCAAGACAAACTTCTTCAAAGTTTGTTGCACGTACCTTCGGATCCTGCTCTCTTACAGGAACTTTATTTAACATTTTTGCATCTGCCATTACTTGTCACCTCCGCACTGTCCGCATCCACCGTGGTGGGTATCGCCTTCCTGAAGTTTCAGTAATGCACGTCCCTCTTGGGTCTTGTACATCTGGCTTCTCTTCATAGCCTGATCGAAATCAACGAGATGTCCGTCGAATTCCGGTCCGTCTACGCAGGCAAATTTGATCTCATCGCCAACCTGAAGACGACAGGCACCGCACATACCTGTTCCGTCAACCATGATCGGGTTCATGCTGACAATAGTATGGATACCAAGCTTCTTGGTAAGGAGACAGACGAATTTCATCATGATCATCGGTCCGATCGCAACACAGACATCATAGCTCTTGCCTTCGTTTGTAACGAGGTCTTCGAGAGTCTTGGTTACCATACCGGAACGGCCGTAAGATCCGTCGTCTGTTGTAACATAAAGGTTGGAAACAGCCGCAAGCTCTTTCTCAAGGATCACCATGTCCTTAGTCTTGGAGCCAAGGATCACATCTGCGGTGATTCCGTGCTCATGGAGCCATTTTACCTGTGGGTAAACAGGTGCTGTACCAACCCCTCCGGCAACGAATACCATTTTTTTCTTCTTGAGTTCTTCGATGTCTTCATGAACGAACTCAGAAGGACATCCCAGAGGTCCTACGAAGTCACGGAAAGAATCTCCTGCTTTTAATTCGGACATCTTAATTGTGGATGCTCCGACTTCCTGGAACACGATGGTAATGGTTCCTTCTTCGCGATCGTAATCGCAGATGGTAAGTGGAATTCTCTCACCCTTCTCGTCCATTTTAACAATAATGAACTGTCCTGGCTGACAATGGCTTGCTACACGCGGTGCATGTACGACCATGAGATGGATCTTGGCTGCCAGTGTTTCGGCTTTTAAAATCTTATACATTGTTCCCCTCCTAGCGTATATTCATTCAATCCTCTATTAATAATACGCTAAAATTGCTTCTATTACAAGGGGAATATTCAAAAACATACTAAATATGCATGCTTTTTCATAGTATTTTTACAAAAAAAGCCCTTTTAAGCCTCTTTTTTCTTCTATCATCTGATGCAATTTTCCAAGTGCTTCGCGGATTCCGCCGACTTCATCGATCAGGCCTTCCATCACAGCTTCCTCCCCTTCCAGAAGTGTTCCCACATCTTTTACAAGCTGGCTGGTATCCAGCATCAGCTCTTCGAGGCGTCTCTGTGACGCTCTGGAATGTGAAGCGATAAAACTGGTGATACGGTCCTGGATCTTTTCCATATTGCGGTACGTCTGGGCAACGCCGATGAACATGCCGTTGGAGCGGACCGGATGGATGACCATCGTCGCACTCGGCACGACAAAAGAATAATCCGCAGATACTGCCATCGGAACGCCGATGGAATGCCCGCCTCCGAGCACAAGAGAAACGGTAGGAACACTCAAGGACGCGATCATCTCCGCGATCGCAAGTCCCGCCTCCACATCGCCACCTACCGTGTTCAGAAGGATCAGAAGTCCTTCGATTTCCTCATCATCTTCGATCATCGCAAGCTTTGGCAGCACATGTTCATACTTTGTTGTCTTGCTCTGCGAAGAAGCCGCATCGTGCCCTTCCACCTCGCCGATGATCGTCAGAAGTTCGATCTTATGATTTCTCCTGTTCTGATCCAGTGTCACCTCTCCGGTCTCTTTGATCTCTTTATTCTCCTGTTCTCTCCGGTCAAGTTCTTTCTGTTTTTCATCATTTTTTTCGGACATAAAAATACCTCCATGTGATCGTTCATGGAGGTATTCTGTGTAAAAATATACGTTGTTATGCGTCAGGATTATTTTTTATTTTACTGTGACTTTGCATGTAGCTTTCTTGCCAGATTTCAAAACAACGGTAACTGTAGCAGTTCCCTTTCTCTTGCCGGTGATCTTGTACTGATTTGTTCTGGTCCTGGTGACTGTCGCAACACTTGTCTTGCTGCTCTTAACGTATCTGACGGAATCACCCTTCGCAAGATTGGTGATCTTTAAGGTATAGTATCTGTTTCTTACGATCGTCTTCTTTGTTGCGGAAAGTTTGATCGTTGGTTTTAATTTCGCAATAGTCTGTGTTCTTTTTGCACTGCAGTATTTGCATTTGCTTTCTTTTTTGCCGGTCGCAAAAACGGTCGGTGCTTTTACAGTTTTCCATGCGCCGTATGTATGGGTATGTGAAGCTGCCTTAAGGGTAAAACCAGTTTTGATATAAGGGCAGTCAAATTCATCCCAGTTATCCAGTAACACACCATGAGAATCACACGGAGCATTTATGATATAGACATAATATCTGCCTGGTGCAGCTGTTCTTGTGTTCCAGGAAATATAGCCGCTGTAAGTATCCTGTCCGGAAAGAGATACCGTGTTCTGGCTTTCGTTCAGATATACGATCTCTGAATTTGAATCAAAAACGGAAATGATCGGTTTTGTATAATAATATTTCCATGTATCTCTCGCATAAAACTTGATGTATAATCTGTCACCCTTTGTCAGTACAGCATTCGGTTTCGGTAATACTTCTGTAAGATAATAGGAATCCGAAGCCATTCTCGCCATATTGGTAAAATCAAAATAGCCCTTTACTTCATTCGCTGACATTCCTGCAGTCTGATCTGCTATAGAATGTGCCACACTCTGTGCCGGTGTTCCGACTTCCTTCTTTTCTGCTGCATCATTCGCCATAACCGGGATCGCGAACAGAAACAGCAGAGCACCAAACAGCACTATCGCCAGTTTCTTTTTGATCTCTTTCATAAAAAAAGCCTCCTTCTGTATGATTGATGGTTATAATTATACCACATGTAAAATCTGTTTTCAATTTCATACGCGATTTTCGTCAGTTTTTACATAGATACAAAAAATCAGAGACTGTTTCCAGCCTCTGATCCTTAACAAAGTTTATGTGATCTTGAGATCATTCGTCCCAGTTTGTCCAGACGTCGGTGACATCATCGTCCTCGTCGAGGAGGTCCAGAGTCTTCTGAAGGTTCTTGATGTCCTTCTCGTCTGTAAGTTCTACGTATGTCTGTGGAACCATGGCAACCTGTGCCTCAAGCATCGGTACGCCAGCCTGCTCCAGTGCTTCTCTTACTGCGCTGAAATCATCCGGAGCGGTAAGTACTTCGTAGCTGTCTTCTTCTTCACTGAAATCCTCTGCGCCTGCATCCAGTGCAGTCATCATCAGATCGTCAGCATCCATCTCGCACTCTTCTTTGTCGATGATGATCTGACCTTTCTGGTCGAACATGAAGGATACACATCCCTGTGTTCCGATGCTTCCATATCCCTTGGTGAAAGCGTTTCTTACGTTACTTGCTGTACGGTTCTTGTTGTCAGTCAGAGTCTCAACGATGATCGCAACACCGTTCGGGCCATAACCTTCATAAGTAGCATGCTCGTAGTTGTCAGCAGAATCAGCACCTGCTGCCTTCTTGATACCACGGTCGATCGTATCGTTCGGCATGTTGTTTGCTTTTGCTTTCGCGATAACATCACGAAGTTTGCTGTTGTTGTTCGGATCCGAACCGCCAGCTTTGACTGCCATAACGATCTCACGACCGATCACGGTAAAGATCTTACCTTTTTTGGCATCATTTTTTTCTTTTTTATGCTTGATGTTCGCAAATTTTGAATGTCCTGACATTTCTCTCGTTCTCCTTTTGTTTCTTATCTTTTTGTAAACCCTGCTAAAAAGCCGGTAAACCTGCATAATTACTGATAAAATATAGCACTTTCCTTCGGATTCGTCAAGAATAACTGCTCAAAAAGTAAGCTCCAGGCTGATTTCCAGCGCATGATTCACCTTATCAAGCATCGCCTGGTCAAGATGACAGACTTTATCCTTGAGTCTCCGCTTATCGATCGTCCGCAGTTGTTCCAGCAGGATCACCGAATCCCTCTCGATGCCATACACAGACGCATCGATCTCTATGTGTGTCGGCAGCTTCGCCTTGTTCATCTTTGATGTAATTGCCGCGCAGATCACAGTCGGGCTGTGCCGGTTGCCAACATCATTCTGAATGATCAGCACCGGACGGATCCCGCCCTGCTCGCTTCCGACCACAGGTCTTAGATCTGCATAAAAGATATCCCCTCTTTTAATTACCACACAATTCACACTCCGATTCTTCTGTTACTGTCTGTTTATGACAGCTCCATTCTTTTTCTCAGAAATTAGTATTTCCATTTTTTTCTCGTGTATACATGTGTGGTATTTTACGCTGTTTTCTAGTTAAAGAAGGTCAGCTCTCCCCATTCTTTGCCGTCTTTGATGTAGACTCTCGGCACACGTTTGCTGATATCGCAGGCAAATTCATAGGAAAAACGTCCGGAAAGATCACCAAACTTCTCAATGCTGATGAATTCCTTGCCGTCTTTTCCGATCAGGGTCACTTCATCTCCGGCCTTTGCGTCCGGGATCTTTGTGATATCTACCATGAACTGATCCATGCAGACTCTTCCGAGGATCGGCGCCTTTTTGCCGTGGATCAGAACCCAGCCCTTATTGGAAAGAGAACGCGGATAGCCGTCTGCGTATCCCACCGGGATCGTTGCGACTTTCATTTCTTTCTTGGCAGTAAACGTTCCGCCATAGCTGAACGCTGCTCCCGGTTCCACGGTTTTGATGTAAGAAATATGGCTCTTGAGTTCCATTGCCGGGATCAGTTTCACGATATCTCTCTCAACTTCATTGGAAGGATAGATTCCATAAATCGTGATACCCGCACGGACTGCATTTAAGTTTGCCTCCGGCACACGGATGATCCCCGCGCTGTTGGAGCAGTGTTTCATCGGGATCTGAATGCCTGCATCCTCCAGAAGTTTTGCAAAATTCAGATAACGGTTAAGCTGGTCGATCGCCGGGCTTCTGTCTGTCTCGTCTGCTCTTGCAAAATGAGTGAACATTCCCTCGATCTTCAGATTTGGAAGCTGGGAGATCTTTTTGATCTCTTCGACACTTTCCTGTCTGTCTGCAAATCCGATACGGCTCATACCGGTATCAAGACCGATATGGATATGTACATCTCTTCCCTGACGCTGCGCTTCTTCTGAAAGTTTCTGTGCCATCTCATAGGTGCAGACAGTTAAACGGATCTCTTTCGCGATCATTTCTGTGAAATATTCTTCAAAAACGATTCCAAGGATCAGGATCGGTTTTTTTACACCAAAAGTACGAAGCTGCAGTGCTTCCTCCGGTGTCGCAACTGCAAATCCCCAGATATAGTCATAGTCTTCGATCAGACGTGCGATCGCCTCTGCGCCATGTCCATATCCGTCTGCCTTGATGACAGCAACGATCTTGGTACCCTTGGCAATGTTTTTCTTCATCTCTGCAAAGTTATGTGCGATCGCATCCAGGGATACGACTGCCTTTACTCTTTCGAATTTTTTCATGATCTTTATCTCCTTACTGCGTAATGCAATTATTTTTATCTGGATTTTTGAAACTTATCAGAGTTCCTGCATGGTTTCTCTGTCTTTAAGAACTTTCGCCGCTGCCCGCGCAATGTCTCCGGCTTTCATTCCGTAAGTACCTTTTTCCGCGGCTGCCTTATCTCCTGCCAGCCCGTGAAGGAATACGCCAAAAGCCGCCTGCTCTGCCAGATCCACCGTATTCTCCGAATCTGAACGGAATGCACACAGAACCCCTGCCAGGATCCCCGACAGGACATCCCCGCTTCCCGCAGTCGCCATTCCTGGATTCCCGCTTTGATTGATCCAGCAAAAATTTTTCTTCGGATCAGCAATGACAGTAACTGCATCTTTGAGCACACAGACCACGCCATTTTCCCTTGCAAAATTCGATGCTGTCCAAATGAGGTTTTGCTGAATTTCCGGTATGGACAGCGCCCGATCCGCTGCTTCTGAAAACAATCCGCTATTTTTAGAAGTCATAAAATTTTCACTCAGCCGACTCATCTCGCCAAGATGCGGCGTACAGATCACCTGACTGTGCTGAAGATATTTCTTCCACTCCGGATGTTTCGAGAGCAGATTCAGTCCATCCGCATCCAGGAGCACAGGTTTACCCATTCTCTGCGCATGGGCAAGATAAAATTCTGTTTTCCGTGCACTTTTCTCAGACTGTCCAAGTCCTGGTCCGATCACCACAATGTCGCACCAGTGCATTGCATTAACCCATGCTTCGTTGCCGCCAGCATCATCTGCAAACATCGCCTCCGGAAGAAGCGTCTGCAGTGGAATGCGATTCTCCTCATCCGTCAGGATCTTGACCATCCCGGCTCCGGCAGCGAAAGCGCCCTCTGCACAGAGATACGCTGCCCCGCACATTCCTTTGCTTCCGGCAACGACAAGGACCTTGCCAAACGTACCCTTGTTCCCATTCGCAGCGCGTAGAGGAAGCTTCTGGAGATCTTTTTTCTCAAGTGCCGCTTTCCGTGCCGGAAGATCCGGATTCTCGTAGATGCCGACATCTGCTACAACAATTTTTCCCACCAAACTTTTGCCAGGATAAAAACACAAGCCTGTTTTACAGAATGCAAACGTCACCGTCAGATCCGCACGAAATGCGATTCCAAGCTCTCTGCCCGTGTTGCTGCATACCCCGGACGGCAGATCTACCGCCACTTTCCATGCAGAAACCTCGTTCAAAGCCTGAATGACTTCTCTGTATTTTCCCTCGATCGGGCGGTCAAGCCCAACGCCGAAAATGGCGTCTACTATAGTAGTATATTCTCCTGCTGCCAGGTTATTCACCAGAGGAACCTGATAATTCTCTGCAATCTTAAGCTGGCGGCGTGTTTCCTTTGTGCGGTGATCCGGATTTCCGAGCATATAGATTTCCGCATTATATCCATGCAGATGCAGGATCCTGGCGATTGCGACTCCGTCTCCGCCGTTGTTCCCGCCTCCGCAGACACACAGGATCCGCTGTTTCTGTAACATTTCCGCAAAATGTCCTTCCATTGCATCCACAACAGCCAGTGCCGCCCGTTCCATCAGCACACAGGACGGAACTCCCATTCCGGTAATGGTGCAGCCATCCAGTGCTTTCATTTCCGATCCGCCTACAATTCGTTTCATCTGATATCTCCTCGATATACGATACAAAGCAAAAAGCTGTTACGCAGCCGCCTTCATTAAGGAGCCGGGTAACAGCCTCTTGCTGTCCTCATGTTATGATTGCTGCGCTTCCACGTGTTCCTGACGATATTGACTGAGATTGTAAGATAACGTCATCAGACTCTCAGAAAGATGTACGTTCTCTACAATGACATCCTCCGGAGTCTCCAGATCGATATGTGCAAAATTCCAGATTGCCTTGATACCATTCTCGATCAGGATATCTGCCATATCCTTCGCCTTGTTCTTCGGCAGTGTGAGGATCGCAATCTCAATATTCTTCTCTCTGAGGAAGAATGGGAGATTACTGATCATCTGGATCTCAATTCCACGGACCGCGATGCCCTCCAGTACCGGATTGACATCAAAAATCCCTTCCAGCTTAAAACCACGTTTTTCAAAGTCAACATAATTGGCAAGTGCCTGTCCAAGATTACCGGCACCGACGATGATCATCGGATGTACCTCATCCAGTCCAAGGATCTTACCGATTTCTGTATAGAGATATTTCACATTATAACCGTATCCCTGCTGCCCAAATCCTCCAAAATTATTCAAATCCTGGCGGATCTGCGATGCTGTGACACGCATTTTCTTACTAAGATCGTTGGAAGATATACGTTCAACATTGTCTTCCAGTAATTCGCCAAGATAGCGATAATACCGGGGCAGTCTCTTAATTACAGCTTTTGATATCTGTTTTGCTTCCACCGTTGTCCCCTCCTTATACTTTCCTGTTAATTATACCGAAATGTTATTTTATTGTCAATCAATGTTGTCAAATCTATACAATTTTTGAGGAAATTTCCTTTACAAAGCCATCATTTGACCTTATAATCATAGCGTATATTGACTTTGGAGGAATATTTATGATTTTATCATGTCAGGGCATCAGCAAATCTTTTGGCGAAAAAGTCATTTTGAACGATGCCTCATTTCATATAGAAGAGCGTGAAAAAGCCGCTCTCATCGGCAACAACGGAGCAGGTAAGACAACCCTTCTCCGTATTATAATGAATGAAATCTCTGCAGATTCCGGTCAGGTCGTTCTGATGAAGGACAAAAAGATCGGCTATCTCGCACAGTATCAGGATGTCAGCGGACACCGTACCGTCTACGAGGAACTGCTCACGACCAAACAGTACATCATCGATATGGAAGACCGCATGCGCGCGATCGAGGTCCAGATGAAAAACGCTTCCGGCGAGGAACTTGACCGTCTGATGAACACCTACACCCGCCTGACCCACGAATTTGAGCTGGAAAACGGCTACGCCTATAAGAGCGAATTGATGGGCGTGCTCAAAGGTCTTGGCTTTACCGACGAAGATTTTGCCAAACAGGTCGAAACCCTCTCCGGTGGACAGAAGACCCGTGTCGCACTCGGCAAACTCCTGATCTCCAAACCGGATATCCTTCTCCTCGATGAGCCAACCAACCACCTCGATATGGAAAGCATCTCCTGGCTGGAAACTTATCTTCTGAATTATCCGGGTGCTGTATTTATCGTCTCCCATGACCGTTATTTCCTTGATAAAGTTGTAACGAAAGTCATCGAGATCGATGCCGCCCAGGTCCGCATGTACAGCGGCAACTACTCCGCTTACGCAGAAAAGAAAGCACAGCTGCGTGACGCACAGTACAAGGCTTACCTTAACCAGCAGAGAGACATCAAGCATCAGGAAGCCGTCATCGTCAAGCTGAAATCCTTCAACCGTGAGAAATCCATCAGACGCGCAGAGAGTCGTGAAAAAATGCTCGGCAAGATCCAGCGGATCGAAAAACCGACCGAAGTTCAGAGTCAGATGCGGCTTTCCCTGGAACCGAGAGTTGTCAGTGGAAACGATGTCCTCACCGTAGAAGAACTTTCCAAGAGCTTTCCGGAGCAGACACTTTTTACCGATATCTCTTTCCAGATCAAACGTGGCGAGCGTGTCGCCCTGATTGGAAACAACGGTACCGGCAAGACGACCATGCTCAAGATCCTCAATGATCTTATCCCGGCAGACTCAGGAACTTTTTCTCTGGGTTCCAAGGTTCAGATCGGATATTATGACCAGGAACACCATGTACTCCATGCGGAGAAGACGATCTTTGAGGAAATCTCCGATACTTACCCGACACTTACCGAGACAGAGATCCGAAACATGCTCGCCGCCTTCCTCTTTACCGGCGATGATGTTTTCAAAGTGATCTCCTCCCTCTCCGGTGGTGAGCGCGGCCGTGTTTCCCTCGCGAAACTGATGCTCTCCGAGGCAAACTTCCTGATCCTCGATGAGCCGACCAACCACCTTGATATCGCTTCCAAGGAAATCCTCGAAGAAGCGCTGAACAGCTATACCGGAACCGTCTTCTATGTCTCTCATGACCGATATTTCATCAACCAGACCGCGACCAGGATCCTGGAACTGACCAATCAGGCCGTTGTCAACTATATCGGTGATTACGATTACTATCTTGAGAAAAAAGAAGAACTCACCGAGAAATACGCTCCGGTGCAGCAGGAAACCATGGCAGTACAGGAAGCTGCGCCAGCCACAGCATCCGAAGGAAAACTCACCTGGCAGCAGCAGAAAGAAGAACAGGCGCGTAAGCGTAAGCAGGAAGCAGAGCTTAAGAAAACCGAACAGCGGATCGAAGAACTCGAAAACCGCGATAAAGAAATCGATGAAACACTGGTTCTCCCGGATGTCTGCACCAACGTCGGACGCTGCGCAGAACTCAGCCGCGAAAAAGATAAAATCCAACAAGAACTTGAAGAACTCTACGAAAAATGGGAAACCCTGGCGTAATGCCTTGGGTTTCCCATTTTTATTTTTTGATGTATTTCTAAATTAAAGTAATGTATCCAGAGTCTCTCTGATCGCAAGGATAAACTGCTCGCTGTTCAGTACGGTCGGATTCTCAATGCTGGTGATCAGCGCCAGGTCTTTGGTCATCTTTCCGGATTCGATAGTAGAAAGAGTTGCTTCTTCCAGTTTGTCTGCGAACTGTGCAAGTTCCTGATTTCCATCGAGTTCCCCACGTTTGCGGAGCGCTCCTGTCCATGCAAAGATGGTTGCAACGGAGTTTGTGGAAGTCTCGCCGCCCTCCAGATGACGATAATAATGTCTCTGTACTGTTCCGTGAGCAGCTTCATACTCATAGTATCCGTTCGGAGAAACAAGAACAGATGTCATCATCGCAAGAGAACCAAATGCAGAAGATACCATATCACTCATAACATCTCCATCGTAGTTCTTGCATGCCCAGATAAATCCACCCTCTGCTTTCATGACACGGGCTACGATATCATCGATCAGGCTGTAGAAGTAAGTAAGACCTGCTTCCTCGAATTTCTCCTTGAACTCATTGTCAAATACTGTCTGGAAGACCTGTTTGAATTTGGCATCGTAAGTCTTGGAAATGGTATCCTTCGCGCCAAACCATACATCCTGCTTGGTATCCAGTGCATAATTGAAGCAGCTTCTTGCAAAACTCTCAATAGAAGCTTCCATGTTGTGCATACCCATGGCAACTCCCGGAGCCTTGAATTCCTGTACCAGAGCACGTTTCTCTTCTCCATCCTCGGAAGTATAGACAAGCTCTACTTTACCCGGTTTGTCAACGTACATCTCTGTGTTCTTGTAAATGTCCCCATATGCGTGACGTGCAAGAGTGATCGGTTTCTTCCAGTTGCGTACGCATGGCTCGATTCCCTTTACTACGATCGGGGCACGGAATACAGTTCCGTCCAGAATCGCACGGATTGTTCCGTTCGGGCTCTTGTACATTTTCTTGAGGTCGTATTCTTCCATACGTGCGTGGTTTGGAGTGATGGTCGCACATTTAACTGCAACACCATATTTCTTGGTTGCTTCTGCTGCATCGATGGTTACCTGGTCATCGGTATCATTGCGGTGTGCAAGACCAAGGTCATAGTATTCTGTATTCAGATCAATATACGGAAGTAATAATTCGTCCTTGATCATCTTCCAGAGAATTCTGGTCATCTCATCTCCGTCCATTTCGACTAACGGCGTTGTCATCTGAATTTTTGTCATAATGTTCTCCTCTCTGCATATCACTGGTTTGCTGTCGCTGTTTACAGCAACGATTTGTTCCATTGTAACGAAAAAAATCATTCCCGTCAATACTTTCAGGCTTTACTAAAGTAAATTCTGCGAATTTTCCTGAAAATCACAGCGAAAGGAACTTTTTACAGTTAAATTTTCCCCATCCCTGCTGATTTTTCGGAAGGCCGAGGTCGTCTGCGCTGTCGCGGAGCATCATCTTGATATCTACGTTGGTGAGCATGGGATCTTTTTCCAGTGCAAGTGCCGCCGCCCCGGAGATCATTGGCGTGGACATCGACGTACCGCTTTTCATTCCATACGTATTTCCCGCCCCGGCCGCACACGCCATGATCCGGCGTCCCGGTGCCACCAGATCCGGTTTACAGACACACTCAAACGTCGGCCCTCGCCCGGAGATTCCCTCTTTTCCCATAAGCATATCGCTGGAACCCACCGTGATCACCTTCTTGCTGCATCCCGGTGCCGTGATACTGCCCGGCTCCGGTCCCTGATTTCCCGCCGCCGCAACGACCACCAGTCCTTGATCCCAGAGCTGTTCCACGCCGCGTACCAGAACATCCTTGTCATTTCTGGTACGATACGTCGTGCCAACCGAAATATTCACCACTCGGATCCTGTATTCTTCCCGGTGGTTCATAAGCCACTGAAACGCCGCCAGGATATCCTCCTTATTGCCGTTTCCAAAACGATCCAGCACCTTAAGCCCGATCAGCGAACATCCTGGTGCCATCCCTTTGTACTTTCCCATAGAAGCCTCTCCGCTGCCTCCTAAGATCCCCGCCACACACGTTCCATGGCCATTATCATCGTAAGGCAGTTTCCTGTATGATATAAAATCTGCAAAAGCATAAATACGATCACCAAAATCCATATGAGGATAAATTCCCGTATCAAGAAGTGCCACACCAATCCCTTTTCCGGTATAAGCAGACTGCTTCATGAATATACTCCTTATAAATGGACTTATTTTAGTGTATTCCGATCAGGCCATAATGTATAACTTTCGAAAAAATGCCAATACTGAAAGCCATAGGAAATAAAAGGAGGCTTTTTTATGCTGATACTCTTTCTTGTACTCTTTTTTCTACTGCAGGCGCTCGTACTCTTCTGCTGCCTCGCCGCCGGAAATGATCCGGCATCCCAGCAAATCTCCGATCAGGAACAGATGGAATATATCAGACGGTGGATGGAGAAGCATTCCGGGTCATGAATATAAAAATCGAGGGTATAACAGCCATTTATGACTATTGTACCCTCTGTTTTTATTTTTACTATTATTCTACTGTAACACTCTTGGCAAGGTTTCTCGGCTTATCTACATCAAGACCCTTGGCAACACTTACATAGTATCCCAGAAGCTGTAGCGGGATCACCGCAAGAGAAGTTGCAAAGTATGGATCTGTCTTTGGAATATAAACAGTAAAATCTGCAGCATCTTCGATGTTATAGTTTCCAAAAGTAGTCAGTCCCATCAGATATGCTCCACGGCTCTTGCATTCTACCATATTGCTGACTGTTTTTTCATAAAGATCCGGCTGAGTGAGGACTCCGATCACCAGTGTTCCATCCTCGATCAGAGAAATCGTTCCGTGTTTCAGCTCACCTGCAGCATATGCCTCTGAATGGATGTAGCTTACCTCTTTCATCTTGAGGCTTCCTTCCATGCTGATCGCATAGTCGATCCCACGACCTACGAAGAAAGTATCATGTGCGTTTGCCTGCTTGGACGCAAACCACTGAATACGCTCCTTGTCATCAATGATTCTCTGGATTTTCTCCGGAAGAGTCTGAAGTTCTTTGATGTATCCTGTGTACTGCTCCTCTGTGATCTGCTCTCTTACCAGCGCGAACTGGATTGCCAGTACATAAGATGCCATCATCTGTGTACTGTAAGCTTTGGTTGTCGCAACAGAAATTTCCGGTCCCGCAAGTGTATAGAATACATTATCTGCTTCACGGGCAATAGAAGATCCCACAACATTTACGATCGCAAGCGTTCTGATTCCATGATCCTTACACAGTCTCAGTGCTGCAAGGCTGTCTGCGGTCTCTCCGGACTGGCTGATCACGATCGCCAGTGCATGAGGATCCAAGATCGGATTACGATAACGGAATTCAGACGCAAATTCCACACGAACCGGAATTCTTGCCATATCTTCGATCACATACTGTGCAGCCATTCCTACATGATACGCAGAGCCACAGGCAACGATATAAATCTGGGAAATATCTTTGATCTCATCCTCTGACAGACCGACTTCTGACAGATCAATCCTGCCATCCTTCAGAACAGAGTTCAGTGTATCCTGTACAGCTTTTGGCTGCTCATGGATCTCTTTCATCATGAAATGCTCGAATCCAGCTTTTTCTGCTGCTTCTGCATCCCAGTCAATCACTTTCATCTTCTTCTCGATTTCTTCACCGTCGAGATTGTAGAAAGTAATCTCACCCTTGCGTACACGGGCCATCTCCATATTGCCGATATAATAAACATTTCTGGTATATTTCAGGATAGCCGGAACATCAGAAGCAATATACGCTTCTCCATCCTCCACACCAAGGATCATCGGGCTGTCCTTTCTTGCGACATAAATTTCTTCCGGATAATCACGGAACATGATAGCAAGTGCATAAGATCCACGGATACGGACCATAGAATGATTGATCGCGTCTACCGGAGTTCCCTCATATTTCTTATAGTAGTAATCAATCAGCTTCACAGCTACTTCTGTATCTGTCTCTGAATAGAATGTATATCCTTTACGTGTCAGTTTATCCTTCAGTTCCTGGTAATTCTCAATGATTCCGTTATGTACGGCAACGATATTTCCATCATCGCTGACATGCGGATGTGCATTGTTCTCAGAAGGTTCTCCATGAGTTGCCCAACGTGTATGACCAATACCGCAGGTACCCGGAACAGACTCACCGCCATTTGTCTTCTCAGAAAGTCCCTTCAGACGTCCCTTTGCCTTAATAACTGTGGTCTCACCTTCACCATCACGCACAGCAATTCCTGCTGAGTCATAACCACGATACTCCAGCTTAGAAAGTCCATCTAACAGAATCGGTGCTGCCTGATGATTACCTGTAAATCCTACAATTCCACACATAAATATATCTCCTCTTTTTCATTTCACTTTTCATTGATAAAACCAATTTTTGCTCTATGATAGCATATCGAAGGATAGAATTCAATCATTTTTACATTATTAACCGTTATAATTGCATTTTTATTGTTACTGTTCACTCCGTTCACAGTAACTTGGTCAAAATCCATTCCAAATCACCT
>OLPW01000489.1_pt1 | contig 47138 bp, 53 predicted proteins | sample 1672161 | NCBI WGS metagenome assembly OLPW01 (sample SAMEA3136654, study PRJEB25190) | human gut metagenome
CTTCCAGCATACCCAAACACTTGTCTCCAACAATGAGTTTGACGCCCTCAAGGCCTCGGCCCCGGAGCCACTGGAAGAAGCTGACCCAACTGGCCTTGTCCTCCTTCATGCCTTCAGCAGCCCCCAAAACCTCACGGTAGCCATCCTCACTGACGGCGATTGCCACTAAAACAGCCACATTTTCATATTCTCCACCCCAATTTCGTTTGAGGTAGATTCCATCCACATACACATAAGGGTATTTACCGCCTTGCAGGGGACGGTTGCGCCAGGCTTCAATGTTGACGTAGGCTTTCTTGTTCAGCTCGCTGATGGTGGATGCGGACACCTTGCTGCCCCACAGAGCTTCCGTGATGTCCTCCACGCGGCGCACAGATACACCCGCCAGGTACATCTCGATAAGGGCTTCCTCCACGCTGCTCTCCCGGCGGCGGTAACGCTCGATGATGGCAGTCTCGAAAGAGATACCCTTTAGACGGGGCACGTGGAGCGTCACATCTCCGGAAGTGGTGGTAAGGTTTCGGTCATAGTGACCGCTGCGGTAGCCCTGCCGGGCCTCGCTGCGCTCGTAGCGGGCAGCCTGAGTCAATTTCTCAGCCTCCGCCTCCAGAAGCCCATTCAGTGTTTCCTCCACGCTTCCCCGAACCAATTCCTTGATTTGCCCCTTGATAATTTCCTCGTTGAATTGTACAATGTTGTTGGACATGGTTTGCCGTCTCCTTTCGAATGTTTGTGTCGCAACTTCATTCTACCAGAGACCGGCAAGCCGTGTCTACTTTTTCTTGCCAATTTTGCGCAACTTATTATACCTTATCCCTGTGTGACGCCATCCTGGAAAAAATACTCGATTACCGCTTGTTTAAAGCGCATATCCTGTGTGATCTAATTTATGGCGAATAGAGTGGCATCTGCCTTTCGGCTTTGCCCGGACAACCCAAGCATAACACAGGCTATCCCTAATTTGCTGCCGTTTTCTCTCAATCCGGAAAAAGCGCCTCCAGGCATTGCAGCTGTGCTGTGGGAATATGTGGAACCCGCACAGTGGTTTCCCACATTTTCCCAGCTCCCCGCCTGGCGTCACACATCATGGTAAAATCTGCAAAGTTTTGATTTTGTATTGAGGCCGGTTTCTCAGGCGTTTTGCTCCTTTTTCTGCTGCTTGGAGGGCAGCTGCTTGTTGTCAATGTCTCCCTCGGCCCAGCCCTGATCCTTCTGGCACACCGGACATTTGGCGTAGGGCTTCTCCGCCACATAGCTATAGCCACAGTTGAGACAGCGCCAGACTATGGGCTGAGGCTTCTGGTACAGGGTTCCGCCGGTCAGCTGGCTGTGGGCCTGCTGGAATACATTGTGATGCAGGCCCTCAATGGTGGCGATTTGTTCAAACAGACGGGCTACGTCCTGGAAGCCCTCCCGTTTGGCCAACTCAGCAAAGGCGGGGTAGGCGGTGGTGAACTCCTCCAGCTCGCCGGCTGCGGCGAAGGCCAGATTTTGGGCCGTGCTGCCCAGGGGGAAGGGGTAGCCGGCGTCAATGTGGATGTTTTCCTGAGGTGCAGGTGCATGCTTCTGGATCATCTCCAGGAATTCCTCACCATGAACCTTTTCGTTGTCTGCCGTTTCCTGGAAGATACGGGCCAGGTATTCCTGCCCTTCCTTCCGGGCAATGTCGGCGTAAATGGTATACCGGTTGCGGGCCTGGGATTCACCGGCGAAAGCCCGGGCCAGGTTAATGCGGGTTTCTGATTGCATGAAATCCATAAAAAATCCCTCCATTTTGGAACGCTTTTGATAGCATACCCGAGGGGAGGGAGGCTTATACAAAAACTCCAAAGCATTGCCGGAGGGCAACGCTCTGGAGTTTATTGTGGACTTAGCTTGCGGTTCAAAAGCCGCTGCAGGCGGGGGCGGTTGTACCGCTGGATGAAAATGAAGGGGAGGTTGCTCAGGGCATAGAGAACTGTGACGGCAGCGCCAAACCCGGTGGGAACGTAGCTGTACAGGGGGAAGCTTAGGAGCAGCAGACACCAGTGGACAAGCTCGGCCACACAGGTTTCCTGGAGGAAGCGGACAAGACCGTCGATGCTGTCGTGGCCCTTCATCTGCTTGGTGAAGGTTTTCTTGGTGTGCTTGCTCTTGTCCGGCAGACGATCCTTCCAACGGCGAATGCCCATGGCCTCATAGACGCGGCCCTCTCGCTCCCAGGAGAAAGTACGGTAGGGGAAGCGGTCCCAGTGGAACCATTTGCGGGGCAGCGCCTCCCCCAGGATATGGGCCAAAATCCCAATCAGAGCGATGTATTTGATTACGGTGGTCAATTGGTTGAGAAAGCTCATAGCGTCTTCTCCCGCGACAAATCCCGGTTTGCTGAAAATCCTTTATATTTGCCCTGGCTGCGGCACGCTGGGGGGAAGCCAGGGAAGTGCCCCAAGCGATACTTGACGGGAAATTCAGGGCTTCATTATATCCCACAGATGCCCGTTTGTCCAGATGGAGCGTGCCACAAAAATGGAAAAATGAGGAAATTCGGGGTCAAAACCGATGTGAGCACCGGGTGTATACACAAAAACGGTAGGAAATTCCCTCCTCCCAGCACTGAGGGCCGGCATCGGCGCAGACCCAGTCCGGGTCTTGGTCCAGATTGGGGAAGAATACATCGGAGGGAGGACAAGCCCCCACCTTGGTGACATAAACCCGGGTGCAGAAGGGCAGCATGGCCCCATATACGGAGGCTCCGCCGATGACAAAAACCGCTTTCTGACCGGCAACAGCTGCAAGGGCTTCCCCCGGGCTGTGGACAATTCGGGCTCCGGGAATTTCCGGATTTCCCCGGGTGAGGACTAAATTCACCCGGTTGGGCAGGGGGCGGCCCCCGGGAAAATCTCCCAGGGTTTTCCGTCCCACAATGACCCAGGCATTTTGGGTTTTTTCCCGGAAGTACCGCCGGTCCGCAGAGAGCGCCACAGGTTGGGTCCCCTCTGCGCCAATGCCCCAGTCCTCATATACGGCTACGATGGCGTCCATGGGCACCTCCTATATGGCGACGGGAATCTTCTCGTCGAAGGGGGCCCACTGGTAGCCCTCCAGATGAAAGCTCTCGGGAGTAAAGTGGTAGAAGTCGGTGATGGACGGGTCCATACGGAATTTGGGGGCGGGATAGCTGGGGTTGTCCAACATCTTCCGTACCAGGGGAATATGGCGGTCATAAATGTGGCAGTCGGCAATCACGTGGATCAGCTCCCCGGCCTCCAGGCCTGAGACCTGGGCAAACATGTGCAGCAGGACGCCATACTGACAGACGTTCCAGTTGTTGGCTGTGAGCATGTCCTGGGAGCGCTGGTTCAAAATGGCGTTGAGGGTGTTGCCGGATACGTTAAAGGTCACGGAATAGGCGCAGGGGTACAGGTGCATCTCATGGAGGTCCTGAAAATTATACAGGTTAGTGAGGATGCGCCGGGAGGCGGGGTTGTGTTTCAGGTCATACAGGACCCGGTCCACCTGGTCAAATTCTCCCTCGGGGTACTGGTATTTGACGCCCAGCTGATAGCCGTAGGCTTTGCCAATGGAGCCGGTCTCATCGGCCCAGCTGTCCCAGATGTGACTGCCCAGGTCGTGGATATTATTGGACTTTTTCTGCCAGATCCACAAAAGCTCCCGGATACAGCTCTGAAAAGCGGTGCGCCGCAGGGTCATGACGGGAAACTCCTCCCGCAGGTCATACCGGTTTACTACGCCAAATTTCTTCACGGTGTGGGCCGGCGCCCCGTCGTCCCAATGGGGGCGCACCCTTTGGCCGGTGTCCCAGACGCCGTGCTCCAAAATATCCAGGCAGGTTGCCCGGTACAGCTCGTCCGCTTTGCTCATAGGTGAATCTCTCCTCTGTTTAGTTCCTTGCCCGTATTCTACCACACTTGCCGGGAGTCTGGCAACGCCAAAATCCAGGGGATTTGATGAGAATGGGCTGTCTCATATAAACACGGTGCAGGGAGCCATCCCTGCACCGTGCAGATGCGTTATTGAGAATTGGTGGTGCTGGTCTGTACCTTGCCCAGGACAATGGCGTCGTAGTCCACTTCGTAGGGGTGATTTTCCAGGCTGGTTTGCAGCAGTTGGGTGCTCCGCTCCTGCATCATCTGGGACTCGGCGGAGGTGTACCAGTAGGTTTTCTCACTGGCGCTGACGAAATACATAATATGGCAGCCAAATTGGGTCTCCACCAGGCCCGTGTCGCCGGCCTTGCGCGTGGGATCGAAGCACCAGTCGTTGAATTCCGTCACCATCTGGTTGGGCGCAACGCCTTCGTAAAGGCCGCCATTGGAGACGGAGCCAGTATCTGCAGAATTGTCTTCCACCAGACCGGCAAAGCTGGCTTCGGTGGCTTCCCCGGCCAGCCACTGGTCGTAGAGCGCCTGGGCCTTTTCCTTGGCGGCGGCCAGCTGCTCCTCGGAGTAAACGGCGTTTCCGTTGTCATCGGTGCCGGCTTTTTCCCCCTCCGGTTGGATCAAAATGTGACGGACATTGATGGTGGCCGGGGTCTCGTTTTTGTCAATGCCGTTCTGGGTGAAGGTCTCCTGATTCTCATCATAATAGGCCTCCACCTCTTCGGCGCTGGGGGTGAGGGCATCCATCTGGGAGTAGTAATAGTCCATACTGGTCATATACAGCTCCATATAGGACTGATAAGTTTCGGCGGTGACGCCGGCGCCAAAATCGGCTTCCAGCATGGCCTGTACAGAGTCAAAACCGTACTGCTGGGCGCTGGTTTCCAGCTGCTGGGCGCTGCTGTTCAGCTGAGTCTGGGTTCCCTCGGAAATGGTATAGCCAGCGGCATCTGCATCCAGGCGCACGGCCTGATACTGGGCCCAGGTCTGGAGGGCGTTGTCCAGGAAGAACTGCTCCCAGGTCATGGTGGTGCTGGACATGCCGCAGGTTTGCTCGTTTAGGGGCTTGGTGGTGTCCAGGCCAATGTAGGCAATATAGCTGCTATAGTTATTGAGGAAGTCGTAATAGGACCTCCAGTAGAAGATCTGGAGCAGGCCGTTGCTGAGGGTGGCATCGCCCATCGTAGCTACGGCTTTGCTCAGCTCCGGGGTGATATCGTCCCCTTCGAAGGTATAGTCCTCCCGGACCAGAACGCCGGTAGGCTCTGCGGTCTCTTCCGGGGTGGTGTCTGTGGTGGAGGCGGTGGATTCAGCGGGTTCTGTGGGAAGGCTCTCTGCCGGTCGAGCCAGGAACCAAATGGCGACGGCGATGAGGGCCAGAACCAGGACTGCGCCGCCGATTACCAGGGCGAGCTTTTTCCGATTCACAGGCTTAGGCTGGGAATCGGAAGCCTCCCCTGGCGACGGAAGGTCTTGCTCCGGCGATCCGCTGGACTCTTCCGGGGTGGCGGGGGCTTGCGCAGTCTCCTCCGGAGAGAAGGCGATGGTCTCGGTCTCCTCCGGCAGGCTGTTGTCCCAGCCACAGCTGGGGCAGACGGAATTGCCATCCTCCAGGGGGGCTTGGCAGTGTTTACAATTCATGAATTGACCTCTTTTCTTCCCTGGGACGCGGACAGACCGAGACCTGGGGCATATTTCTTTCAATATAGCACGGAAAGAGCACCAATGCAAGGTAAAGTTCCAGGGAAATATGAGAAGAGGTTGAATTTTCTGTAAACAACGGAGCGGGCAGTCTAAAATCTGCCCTTTGCTGGATGTGCAGAATAAAATCTAAGGCGCCTCTTGTCAAATCCTCAGGCAATGGGCTATAATAGATGCCAACCGAGAGACTGCGTCTTCGGCCTATTTCCGACAGGAGGTTCCCTTTCTATGAATTGCCCGGAGAAAAAGCACATCCTGCTCATTACCACCGGCGGTACCATTGCCTCCATGCCCGGCGGCCAGGGGTTGGAGCCCCGCCGCAGCGATGTTTTGGAGCGCGAGCTAAATCAGCTCCGTACTTATTACCACATTTCCATACAGGACCTCATGTGCCTGGATTCCTCCAACATTCAGCCGGAGGAATGGGTGATCATTGCCCGGGCGATCTTCGAGGCGCGGGAGGACTATGATGGCATTGTGGTCTCTCATGGGACGGATACCATGGCCTACACGGCGTCAATGGCCACATTTATGTTAGAGAATATCAACCTGCCTGTGGTATTCACGGGTTCGCAGCTGCCTTTGGCTGATTTTCTCTCCGATGCGCCCTCCAATCTCCGCACGGCCTTTGCCATGGCAGCTTCCGGCAAGCCGGGGGTGTTTCTGGCATTTGACCGGAAGATTATGCTGGGCTGCCGGGCAGTGAAGGTCCGGGCCTCGGGCTTTTCCGCCTTTGAAAGCATCAACAGCCACTATGTGGGACGGGTCACGGCTATGGGGTTGGAGCTGGATGAGACCATGCTGCCCCGGATCACCGGCCCGGCCCGGTTTCTGCCCCAGGCCAGCCGCCAGGTGTTCCTGTTGAAGCTAACTCCGGGTGTGGACCCCAGTATCTTTGATGTCCTGGTGGATTTGGGCTATCGGGGAATCGTCATTGAGGCATTTGGCCTGGGCGGGATGCATTTCCTCCACCGGAATCCGGGCCGGGGGATTCGGGGGGCAGTGGACCGGGGCGTCAGCGTGGTGGTCTGCTCCCAGTGCCTGTATGACAGCAGCAACCTGAATGTCTATCAGGTGGGGAAAAAGTTGCTGGAAATGGGGGTCATCCAGGGAGGAGACATGACCACAGAGGCCGCTATGACCAAGCTGATGTGGGCTCTGGGCCAGGGATTCCAGCCGGAGGAGATCCGCGCCCTGTTTTTGCGGAGTCTGGCTGGGGAGATTACACTTTAGAATTTTTCCCAGAATTCTTCTGCTTTTTCTTGTAGAAGCGCCGGCTTCGTGGTAAACTAAGGGAAGACTGGCGGATTTCATTTGGGAGGCGTTTTCTATGGACCCCATTTACGTCACCGGGCACCGAAACCCGGATACAGATTCCATCGTCTCGGCAATGGCCTATGCTGCGCTGCGAAACACCCTGGGAGACCGGGAGTACCAGGCTGCCCGTCTGGGACACATCAGTGACGAGACCCAGCTGGTTCTAGATAGCTTTGGCTTTCAGCCGCCGGTTCTGATCAGCTCTATGTATACCCAGGTCCGGGACCTGGAATATGATACCCCGCCTGCCCTGGGGGCAGCCGTCACTGTGAGCCGGGCCTGGAGCGTGCTGCAGGAAAATGGCAGCCTGCCCGGGATTCCTGTGGCCAAGGATGACGGGACGTTGTACGGTATGCTTTTGCCGGAGGATATTGCGGAGTATGACATGCAGACCATCTACAAGCCTCGGCTGGACCGGGTGCCGGTATTCAACCTGCTGAGCGTCCTGGAGGGCAAGCTCCTCGATGAGGGAGAGGACTCTGTGGATTTGATCAGCGGAGAGGTGGTCATTGCCCTGCCCCAGAGTCGGGAGAGTCTCCTCTTCTCCCAGACAGACTCCGTGGTCATTTGTGGCCATCAGCCGGATCTCATTCGCCGGGCATTGGAACTCAATGTGAACTGTCTGGTCCTGTGTCAGACGGAGCTTCCGGAGGAGCTGCGGAGTCTGGAGACCCGGACCTGCATCATTTCCACCCCCTGTGACGCTTACCGGGCAGTACGCCTCATCTATCACTCCACCCCGATTGGTAGAATTTGCCGCCGGAAGAATCTAGTAACCTTTCACCTGGATGATTTGGTGGACGACGTCAAGGAAATTGTTCTGAAGGAGCGGGCTTCCTGCTACCCCATTTTGGACGAGGGGGAGAAGATTGCGGGATTGTTGTACCAGAACCATCTGCTCCGGCCACGGCGCAAAAGGGTGGTGCTGGTGGACCACAACGAGCGGGCCCAGTCTGTCCCGGGCCTGGAGGAGGCCCAGATCCTGGAGATCATTGACCATCACCGGCTGGCGGACATCCAGACCACCAACCCCATCTATGTCCGGAACGAGCCTGTGGGCTCCACCACTACCATTGTGGCCAGCATGTTCCAGGAGCGAGGCCTCATGCCCTCGGAGAAGATGGCGGGGCTTATGGCATCGGCCATTGTGTCGGACACGGTGATGTTCAAATCCCCTACCTGCACCTCCCAGGACCGGCGTATGGCTGCCCGGATGGCCCGGATTGCCAATGTTTCCCTGGAGGAGCTGGGCAGGTCCATTTTTTCCGCCTCGGCCTCAGAAGACCGGCCGGTGGAGGATTTGCTATTTACGGATTTCAAAGAATTCCACATCGCCGGCCATTTCTTTGGCGTCAGCCAAATCACCTGTGTGGACTCTCCCCATCTGCTGGTCCGGAAAGAGGAATTTCTGGCAGTGATGCGAAGAACCATGGAGGAGAAGGGCTACAGCATGATGATCCTCATGCTAACAGACGTGCTCTTGGAGGGAACACAGCTGATCTATTTGGGAGACGAGGATACCATCCGACAGGCATTCAACGCCGATGTGCGGGATAACGAGGTCTTCTTGCCCAAGGTGATGTCCCGGAAAAAACAGATCATTCCCATGCTTACGGCGTTGTGGGGTTGATGGATGATTCTATGCTATTGGGCAGGCTGCATCGATTAAATGCAGCCTGTTTTTCACTGAACCGCAGAAGGATTATGAGACTGCTGCACAATGGGATGTAGCCTTTATCAAAGCCAGCGCTTTGGACGGAGTTGTAAGTTTAGAAACGTTTCCAGACATTAGCCCTGTCTCATATGCCGTAAAAGCAGTGCGCAATATAAATCAATTTCTTACACAGCGACGAGGTTCCGCTACATAATAAATTTATTTGACTTCAGAGATTGCATGGAAGAACAATCCCGGGTTTCTGACAGAATTGGCCAGGCATGATTTAGAGAGAAGGCCGATGGGCGCGGAGTTTGTTGCAATCCTTGCCTTTCATGGAGCGGTCGATATGTCTGCAACAATGTCTCTACTTTACGTGTTGATATTGAAGCACTTAGGCGCTTTCTTCGGCAAATGAAAACCTTGGACGCTGACATTACGGCACACAATACTGCGTATGTAGATCGAGTCCTCGAGAGGGATAAAGTATATTTTGACAACATCTTAAAGCAGATCGACCCCAATATCCAACTGGATGAGGAGCAGCGTCGTGCTGTGATTACAGATGATGACTATTGCCTTTTGGTGGCTGGCGCCGGTGCGGGAAAGACTACGACGATGGCTGCAAAAGTGAAGTATCTGGTAGAGAGAAAGCATATCGACCCAAGCGAGATTATTGTAATCTCCTATACGAATAAGGCAATTGGTGAGCTGCGGGATCGGATCAATAAAGGACTTGGTATTCCAGCAAAAATTTGCACGTTCCATGCTTTCGCATATGATATTGTGAGGCAGTTTTCCACAGAGCCTCCTGAAATCAACTTTTCTTCCCAACAAATCATCTTTGATATGCTGGAAAAGACTATCTTTCACAATAAACAGCTCATGCGCAATCTAGTTCTGTTTTTGGGCTATTATTTTGATCTGTCCGAAGATGTATTCCAGTTTTCTGATTTGAACCAATATCATCTCTATAAGTCAGCCCAAGAGTTTGAGACGTTAAAAAGTAGCTTAGGGGAATACATTAAAAAAGTCGAACAGCAGCGCACTAAGAAAACGCGAACAATTACGGGAGAATACCTGCGTTCTATGCAGGAAGTGCAAATAGCGAACTTCCTCTATTTGAATGGTTTGGACTATGAGTACGAGCGGGTATATCCCTTTGGTTCACCCTCCCGGAACAAAAAGTACACGCCTGATTTCTATATTTCGCAAGGCGAGCACGGCGTTTGGCTGGAGCATTATGCGCTGAGTGAAAGCGGCTACAACAGCCTTTTTACACCACAGCAACGGCAGCGCTATCTTCATGCGATCAGCGGCAAATGCCGCCTGCATAAAATAAATCAAACAACACTCCTGGAGACGTGGTCATTTTACACAGATCGGCGCCCGCTTCTTGATCACCTGAAAGAGATCCTCGAAAAAGAAGGCTTTGTCCTGAAGCCTCGCAATTTAGAAGAGGTATATAGAAAAATCGTAAATACCGGTAAAGATAAGTACATATATAAATTGATTATATTTATGATGAAATTTATCGAGCAGTATAAGACAACTGGATATGATGAGGGTGGCTTCTCCATTTTGAGGGAGAAAACAGACAACCCAAGAACACTGCTCTTCTTGGATATTGCAGAGCAGGTCTACCACCATTATCAATTTGTATTGGAACAGAGAAATCAGATTGATTTTGCTGATATGATCAATGACGCACATTTTTACTTGCAGGAGATCGAGAAACAGGGAATTTCACTTCCATATAAATATATCATTATCGACGAGTTTCAGGATATTGCCAGGCAGCGATTCAACCTAACCAAACGACTGTCGCAAATTACGCAGGCGAAGGTCGTAGCGGTTGGAGATGACTGGCAGTCTATCTATGCCTTTTCAGGCTCTGACATTACCCTGTTTACGCGGTTTTTAGAGTTGATGGGAGCTGGTACAGAGCTGAAAATCACGCATACTTATCGGAACTCCCAAGAACTGATTGATATTGCAGGCGGCTTTGTCCAACAAAATTCCACGCAGATTCGCAAGCAGTTAATTTCACCGAAGCATCTTGAAAATCCGATTGTGCTGGAAGTGTTTGATGATAGCGTCAAGCCCATGAATCAGCTTGCCAATACGGTCGAAAAAATTATTGGTGAGATTTTAGTGGAGTATGGTACGCGAAGCTCTATTTTGCTAATTGGACGCTATAACTATGATATGTATAAGCTTTACCGGACGGGTTGTTTCAGTGAGTTGCCCGGTGGTCTTGTCAAAAGCAAAAAGTACCCAAATGCAAACATCACATTCATGACAGCGCATAGCTCCAAAGGCCTTGGATACGACAATGTAATTCTGATCAATATGATTGAGGGAAAGTTCGGCTTCCCTTGCCAGATTGAAGACGATCCAATTATTAAGCTGGTCACATACGAAGATAAAAGTATGCCTTTTGCTGAAGAACGCCGTCTGTTCTATGTAGCAATGACACGAACGAACCCCCGGGTTTATATTGCTGCACCGAAGACAAAGCCATCCAGATTCCTCATAGAGCTCATTAAGTATTTCAACATTCCGCACAGAGATGATATTAATATGCATGCTGTTGACCTGTTCAACTTGCGATGTCCGAGATGCGGATTCCCATTAAAATATGAATTTAATAAAAATTATGGCCTAAACCTATGAATTTGCAATAACGAGGCGGAATTCTGCGATTTTATGACAAACGATAGGACACATATGCATGATATCCTAAGATGCCCCAAATGTACAGATGGCTATTTGATTGTGAAAAAGAACCCAAAAAACTATGATATCTTCTATGGCTGCACGAATTACTTCAACGAAAAGGAAAGATGCACAAACATGGTGCCATTGAAAAGCGGCCTTCCACCACGGCAAGGGAGATAGACAATGAAACAGACGTCATTCAATAGGCTTGTTTGCGACCACCTTCCTGAGATCATCGGATTGTCCAGGAAAACATGCACAATTGAGACTCTCTCAGGAGAAAACGTCATAGAATAATTGCTATTAAATATGATAAGGAACTTGATGAATATCACAAAAGCCAAAAGACCGAAGAACTGATTAAGGTTATTTATGCAGCCACCAAAACTCGCGGGTATACCTTGAAGCAGCTCAAGGCAATCCGAACTGAAAAGGCAGCAAAGCGAGGCGCCTTAGATAAAAAGATTCTTTTGATGGAAGCCATTTAGAATTGAGGCGAAAATATACTGGCTCATCATTCTATTTCGGGCAGCGTTGGTGGAAGATCCGTTTATAGAGTTATTCAGCGAGACTTACGGTGCAGAGAAGGCCGGACATCTCTATTCGCAGTACCACTTCTGTGACATCTATCAAAACAGTATGGTCTATCTGGGCTGGGATGTATGCCGCTGAGCAGCAGGCCAAATGCAAACAGCGCCGGAAGCGATGAAAGACGAACCACGTGTCTTTCTCGGCAGTCATCTGCACGTCAAAGAAATCGAGGACGCCTCCGCTGCAATCGATTTCCACTAAGACCATAAAATAATTTGCGTATAACCTAAACTCTCCCCAGAATTATCCCATACAAACGGGTACGGGAATCTCCAGTAGGCCATAGATATCCCGTTGTCTCTTGGTCAGGGGGTTTAGCAGTCTGGGCGCATGGCTGCCTGGGTATTGGATTGTCTTCATTTTGTCCAGTTCCAGCAGGACATTTCGCAGGGTCAGGCCGTTCTCCCCCATGTAGGGCTTTAATTGCCGCAAAAGGTAAGCCTGGACAATCAAAGACAGGAATGTGACAAACACTTTCCCCTGGGCCGTTTCCGAACTGTGGCTTCTCATTCGCTTCATGTCCAGCTCGTTTTTCAGGTTGTCAAAGCTCTTCTCAATTGTATCCCGGCGGCGGTAGATTTCCAAAATCTCCGCCGTCGTTTTCTTGAAATCCGTCTCCGCAATTAGGAAAAAGCCGCAGGTCCTCAGTTCCTTGTCAATCGCCTCGTAATTCCTCACAAATCCTAGCTTCCCGTCCTTAGAGCGATTGATATAAAAATATTTGTCATAATGCAGCTTCTTGTCTGGTGGCTCCTCCATCCCTTTCAAATCATTCTCCTGGGATTCCAGCAGCTCATACAACGATGCGCTTTCCCGAAGGGCCTTTGCCGGGTCATAGTACAGATGAATTTTCATTCGGAATCCCAGCGCTGTGGATTCGTAGCTCTTTCCATAGGGCTGCCCCGGCCCAAGGCGGAACTCCGAGTGGTTGATAAGCTCCGGCCCATGCTTCTCTATCACCTCCTGGCAGTATTTCAAGCTGTCCGGAAGGGCGATGACAAACCGGTATCCACCCGCTGTCAGGAATTGCAGATTCTCCTTGCTGTAAAATCCCCTGTCCATGACGAAACGAGTGCGTTTCCCATTGATAAACTCGTTGTCCGCAACCATATATTTCAAGTGCGTCTTGTCCCATATGCTCCCCGGATACACCCTGTAGTACAGCGGAAGGCAGGATTCTTCTCCGTAGTACATTCCCATGTTGATTTGGGGAAGACGCTCCTTGTCCCGGTTGTACCCCCACTCCACCTCTCGGATGTTTTGGCTGTAGGAGGAAATGCTGGTCACATCATAGGCCACATACTCTGTCTGCTTTTTGTGTTTCATCCACTCCCGGAAGAACAGCTGCATGTCCTCCTGCCGCAAAGAGGCGAAGGTCTTGCTGCACTGTTCGTTGCTCATCCTTCCCTTTCCTGCCGTTTGGTGGCTCTGGGTGTACTCATCCAGGTAGTACATCACGTTTCCCTCACTCAGAATATACTGAGCTGCCGTCAGCATTTCTTTGGCATTTTCAGGGAAGTACTTCCGCAGCAGCGTTGTTACACCCAGTTTTTTACACACCTTTTCAAGATAGCCTGCCGGATTTGCCTATATAGACCCGCTACTTTTTTGCCCTGCCATCATCAGGCCGGGTAGGGCAGCTCCCGGCGACGCCCCGCTGGGCGTTTCGGCTTCACGCCATATACTCAACTTCTCTTGCCGCCTGCATCTTGCTGGCAATGATGTCACCGCACTGCTCAATGTAATCTTCCAGCTCACGCCACTTCCGGTAGTTCGAGGTCAGTTTCTTCACTTGTTCCCACCGGTCAAGGCCGTCCAGAGACATCAGCCTGTCGAACATCCACTCAGTCAGGACGGCATAAGCCACGAACTCATTCCCGCGCAGGTCATCCTGAAACGCTTTCTTTGTGAGGTTGGTGCTCGCCACACAGGTCGTGTTCTCGGAACCCTTGAAGTGTCCAATCGCTGCATACACATAACTCATTGTTCTGACCTCCCGCTTTCGTAGTTGGTGTGGTTTGTTTCATTGTCATCATTCTACCACGATAGCGTTGTTTTGTCAATGGTTTTTCAGAAAAATTTTCAGAAAAATACGCTTTTAGTGTAGAAATAACACCGTTTGTGTTATGCTGCAATCGAGCACCTTGTCACAATAGTCTGCTTTACGCCGTTCCGCTCGCCGTGGTCTTTCACCGTGGCCTTGATGGTTTCTCCACCGGTGGCGCTGCAAGGACGGGAGGCGTACCAGATGAAGATATTGCCGTCTACGTCCACCAGCTTGTATAGATAGGTCACGCCCCACTGGTTGTCCCACGAGGCCAGCAGGTGAATGGTCTCCGTCTTCACTGTGATGCGCTCGCCAACCTCACCGACGTACTCCGAGTGCTTATCCGCAGTTTGCTGCGCGGTCTCACAGGCCTTGCGCTCCACATACCGCTGATGTGCGAGCGGGAGATAGGCCAGCCGTCCAACGTGGCTCATCTTCGCATAGCCGGACAGCACGAGCGGGATGCAGTTCTTCACGATGTCGCTCACAGCGTTCCAGTCAATATCGCCGGCACTCAGCAGCGCGTCCTGCTCACGGACCCACGCCATCACCTCATCCGCTTCACGCAGTCCGCTTTCACTTGGGGTCTCGTGAGCGGTAACGCGATCCAGCACAAACTCTTTGGTGCTGTTCGGTTCATCGCTCCTCCGATAACCGAACTCACGAATCACGTCAGAGGCATGAGCTAAGATGTTCTGCACTTCATACATCCATGTGGGACTGCGAGACGTCCACACTGTCTCCGTGCAGTCCATCGTAGTTTCCGATAAATCCTGAATCTCGGCCCACATGGCAGCCGTTGCAGGGGAAATTCCGGTGTATTCTTTCAGGCAGGAACTTCCCACCTGTCGAAGCTCGCCAGCCTCGTTCTCAACAAGGAAGGTCACACTGCGAAAGCGGTTCACGTGGCAGTGGTCGCAGTTAGACTTCGCGGTGTACCAATCCTGACCGGCGTGATACCCGGCGAAGCCAGTCACGATGTTGCCTTTTTCCCCGTGCTCAATCTTCGCACAGACTTTCCAGCCGTTAGCCTTGATGAGACCGTCGCACTCGATCTCAAACTCAATTCCCGCTACGGTGTGCCGGCTGACTTCGTGCATGATGCTGGGGCAGGCAGGGTCAACGCCCATAACGCGAACAACTACCGGGACCTCATTGCTTTCGGTGTACGAGAACGAAACGCCATATCCGGCGGCTTTCTTCGCCAGCCTGCCGAGCTTCTTTCTTACGTCTTCTGCAAGCTCTGCATAAACCGTGACCTTCATCGCTGTGACCTCCTGTGCTTGGTAGGTGATATGTTTTTCACTATCATCATTCTACCACGCTATCGTGGTTTTGTCAATGATTTCTCAGATAATTTTTCGGGAAATATCACTGTTGGTCGAGATACCGAGCATAAAAAGAACCCGCCTCACTCGGCGGGTTCCTTAGCGTCTTGCTGTTTATCATGATCTATCGTCTCTGCAATAGCTCGCATGATGAAGCCATTCAAGCTCTCGCCACGCTCTGCGATGTGAGCACGGATGGCATCAAGATTCAGCTCGCTGTCGTTCCGAATGCGGAGCAGCACACGGGCGTATGCTTTTTTGTCATACCGCGCGTTCGCGTCGATGTGAGCTTGCGTACTTTTCCTTTCCACGTCATCGCCTCCTTGTGGATATTGTACCACATACCACGATGTCGTGTCAATACCATCAGGCTCCATACAGCTTAACCAAGACTTCCACGCCGGCCTTTATCTCGCTCCTGACGTCCCGGCCCACCTGCCTGTAGAAGTCAGGCCAGACCATGCACTCATACGCCAGACGCATCGCATTTCGTTCCTCCTGACCGATGCCAAGCCGGAAGTCTTTTGCGATGCCGAGCGCCTTTTGGTACTCGCCGGCTGCTACGAGCCGTCGCACCACATCTGACTTTTTCTCCGGCAATTCTGACAACCTCCTTGCTTTTGCCTCACGCAGCTCTCCGAGCCGCGTGAGGCTTTTTTATGTTCTCATCCAGCCTTAACGAGCCGGTCCAGCAGAGCGTCATACAGCTCCTGCAAGACGCGGCACCGGGCCTCGACTTCGGCGAGCCGTGATTCTGGCATGGGGGGGGTCTCCTCACTTTCCTCACTCACCGATGCAAGCTGGATGCCCAGCGAGATGAGCATGGCGTTCTCAATCGCGGCCAACTCGCTGTCCGACACATGGCCGCAGTAGTTGCCGAGCCGCTCCACCGATACCGTAGAAATCTGCTCGCAGAGCGCTGTGCTGACGCGGCCAGAGCTGCGGATGGTGACGTGGGTCGGCAGATCGCGCTTCGGCGCAGTCGTGAGATACACCACCTCCACGACTTCGCCATACTGATTATTCCGCTGATTCGAGACCACCACGGCGGGACGGCCCGGGCGCTGCTCGCTGCCAACGGCAGGGTAGCCGTTGCCTATGTACCAAATGTCTCCTCTGTTGATGTTCATACTGCCGTCTCCTTTCGTCTGTTCAATATCTCGGCTCTTATGCGCTCACCCTCAGTCTGAGGTTGAGCGAATGGGTCCCACGGCTGTGTCACCAGTCGATACCCAATCGGCGATCGCCTGTCTACCACGTAGAACTGCCGCGCATGGGCGTTCAGCTTGCCGCCCACAAACAGCTTATCACCGAATACGAAATACTCGGTCTTTACGTGGTATCGAACCTTCGTGTTGCCATCCAGCGTGAACGCGACACTGCCGGTCTTGCCTTGACCACTGCCCCACTGGTCTAAGAACCGCGGCCAATAGTAATCGAACCCGCGCCATGTCCGGGCAAGGTACACGCACCGTTCGGCTGGCTCAAAGTCGGAGCATATCACGCCGGTGAACTGATTGCAGTCATAAGTCTTGAACCACGGATGCGCGAACCGGACGGTCACATGGTCTATCCGCTTTTGACATGGCGTGTGTCCCGGCCCTACATGGCCGAAGAACTTACAACTTCCGCAGTGAAGGCAATCCACCTCTCCGTCAGGGTACATCGTGCGTCGCTCCTTCCGGTCTCCGGCGATGCCGACACAGGCCGGTGTCTGCATCAAAGTCGCAGGGCTGGCGCTGCTCACTGTGCTGGCACTCATCGCAGAGCATGAGTACCTCGCCGCAGTATGGGCAGAACGCCTGATAGCCGTCCCGCTCAGTGTCCCAGCCGTGAATCTCAACCTCCCGCTCGCAGTTGGCGCAAAACTCAGTCACGGTATATGTACGGGTTGCAGGCCCTTCATCCTGCTCCTGAAGCAGCCATGCTCTGCACTTCGGCAGAGTATCGAACTCCTCCGTCCAAGCATAGCCGGTGCTGTTGTCGATGCCGACGAAGCTCTTGCCAGTGTCCAGATAGAACAGGCCGCGCGGCTCGCGGGTGGCGATGATGTTATCGGCCTCTGCTTTCGTAATCATTCGGATTTCCACTCACGGTTCCTCCTTTCCGAATAGCGCATCTCCGATTCTTCCATACTCCTGCTTGATGCTCTCGAAAGCGGCCTCCCACTCTGGGCCGTGGTCATCCTTGCCTTCCTCAAAACCTGCTACCACGTGAGCAAGCTCGTGCGCCAGAATCTCGACAGCGTTGTTCACGCTTATCATCGCATCAACAAAAACCAGCACCTTGCCGTCATCGTTGAACACGGTCACGCCGTACACCGGTTTACTCGCTTCATCGGGTTGCAGGCTCGGGTCCCAGTACACATCACAATTCTTATCCGGGTACAGGTTCTGGAACGCTTGCCAGACCATAGCGAATGGGTCATTCAAGAATGGGTTCTTCACAACTCATGCACCTCCGTTCTTATCCGAACACCAAATCGCCGAACAAGGCGAACTGGATAATCATGTCGGCGCACTCGGCGTCTACGTCTGAAGTATCGATGTAGCCGCTCTCAGCGTCGATGGTCACAGATGCCCCACTTTCAATGGCGAGAGCCAGCCCGCGCAGGAACTTGTCCAGCGTCAGCTCCCACTTATCGCTGCTCTCAGCATCGTAGAGCATGAGGGAGCCACCGCGCGCAATCTGTTCATGGCCGTACTCACCAAGCATCTTGCCAACCGGCTTTGCCGCTCGGCACCAACTGGTGATGCCACCTTCCAGCGCCGTACACATAATGTCGTCGATGTCCCGCGTTGCCACACGCGCCTTCAGTTCAAGCTCCACCTCAAACTCACGAGATTCGTTCGTCATACCTTACACACCTCCTCAAAACTCTCCTTGCTGGCAGAGGCCAGCACTTCATTGCCGTACTCAGTGAGCATCTCCTTGAACCAGCGCTCGTTCTTTTCCAGCCACTTCTCGGCCTGTACCTCAGTGAGCGTGACACCGTTCTGCTCTGCGGCGGCAATCACGTCCTCAGCGCACCAGCGGACAACACCATACCATCCGGTCTGCTCGACGCTGGGCGCGTAGTGCTCCATCATCTGCTTGACCCGAAAGGACGGAATCAGGCGGGAGCCGTTGGTGTAAATCCGTCTGGCGTCCTCGAACTCATAGTCATGCAAGAACTGTTCCCACTTGCTCGGGAAGGTCATCATCTCTCCGCTCATGCTGTTCACCTCCTCTCACCACGTCCGGCGCAGACCCGCCGCCGGCGTACCCGCAATGCCGATGCAACCGAACTCGGAGCAGTCTGGCATATCGTGGTTGTACACATAGGCCAGCGGCTGCATCTCCTTGATGTCCTCGCGATCCTGCGCCCACTCCTCCGTGTAGTCGCTGACGTACAGGTAGCAGTCCATCTTGCCAAAGGTCGTATAGCTGCGGACCACCAGATAGACCAGCGCGTTGTTCTGCTCCTCAAACTCATGGATGCGCTTCAGGTCATCACCCTCTGCCCAGTAGAACGCACCGAAGGGCGGCTCGCTGATGCTGATATAGCCATCATCCTTGAACTGCTTGATGGTGGGCTTGAAGACCCGTAGAGCCTCCATGCGCTCGATAGCTTCGGCCATCTTTTCTTCTCTCGTGACGTTCATGCTCTGTCCTTTCTCCCCGTTCAGCCGATAGGTCAGCTTTCACAACGCTCAGATGACTTTCTTCACCAGAGCGATTCGCTCATACTCACAGTTGCCGCGGCCCAGCACAAGCTCTCTCGGATAGGTGCAACCCCGCTGGATGTCCGGGTACTCATAGCCCTTCAGGAAGAACGCATATGCTTGGCTGTCAACCGTCCAGTCAACGCCATAGACCCGCTTCAGGTAGGTGTGCGCCAGACGTTCCAGCCGCTGCTCGCTCTCGAAGTCGCAGCACCGACCGCAAATGTCATAGAGGTGCTTGGCCTCCTTCCGCATCGCGGCGAGCAGCTCGGCTTTGGTCGGAAGGGCAAACCGCTTGCGGTCGATGCACTTAACGAAGTCTTCCTTGCTCAGCTCTGTTGCCATGTACATCGGCTCAATGATGCGGTTGTAGTCCTCGAAGGAAACCTCATAGCCGGCCAGCGCCTCAAACTCATGCTTCATCATCTTCATCAACCTCCGTGGTCTTGTGATTTGTTTTTCACTATCTACATTCTACCACGATAGCGTGGTTTTGTCAATGGTTTTTCCGAATATTTTTCGAGAAAAATCACCGATAGTCGAAACATCACACCAAGAGGTAACACATGAAGTTTGCGAAGTGGTCGAGGCTGTACCAGTTGTCCACCTGTCCGACCTCGATAATCTTGCACCACAGACCATTCAGGTCTGCATCATACTCCGTCGTGTCCACATCGAGATTGTGATGGAGGCAGTACGCTGTCCAGAGCGCCCGGAGCTGGGCGCGGTAGCGTTCATCCGAGAAGTCGCCCTCAACAATGAACGCTTTCATGTAGCCGAACTCAGCGGTGCGATTGATGGTGGCGAACTGGCGCTCGATGTACTCGGCGGCGTCCAGATACCCGCCAATCTTCAGCTCTGCAATAATCTTCTCTACAGTCACCACCGCTCACCTCCGTTTCACGTCTGTAACGAAGTCCTTGACCGTGCGGCTCACAGCCCAGTAGAAGTAGGGGAGCAGGAGAGCCAAGACCTCGCCACCCACCGCGAAGTAGCCGCGCTGGGCATAGGCATAGTCAGCGCCGAGGCGGTACAGCCAGATCCCGAGCAGGGTCAGGATGGCGTACTTCACGACCGTGCCTGCGTCCGGGCCTTTCTTCTTCCGGCGGCGTTTCTTGCGCTTGGGCCGAGCCAGATAGGGACAGCCCTGCCCCATGTAGTGCTCAGTCGGCTCCCAGTCGGAAAGTACGATCTCGTGAAGTTCGTCACACCAGCTATCGCCCTCACCGATATATTGGCAATGCGGACACTTATCTGGATTGCAATACACGGTCGCTCACCTCCTCAAAATACTGAAACGCGCAGTCATACATCAGCCGCCCAGTGAGCTGGTCGTAGAATGTTGGACAGTGCCACGTCCGGTCGAACCGATGCTCTCTGCACCACTGCTCAATAACCCGCGTTGACACCGGCGTGACATAGACGTACAGGTCAGATTCGTGATGGTCCATCTCGGAATACGGATAGCCCGCTTCCAACAGCCGTACCATCAACGGCTTGTCCTCTCGCTCTAACTTCTTCCTAATGCTTTTCGGGATGGGGCCGGGGCGGTGCCTCGCCGCCCAAGCCCGCTCCCTCTCAGCATTCGTCCGGTTAATGACCCGGAGCAAAGCCGCCGCCAATTCCGGTCTCTGCCCATCCGAACTGAGGTGCTTGTAAATCTCGACCAGCAGGTCGAACTCTTTGGCCTGAAGCGTCATTGCGAAACAACCTCCTCTCTGTAATCTCCGAACATACCGTAGTAGTCATCGCCGAACTCGGACTGGCACAGCATGGAGATGCCGGCGTCACCCATCTCGGCTCTGATGCTTTCCAGCTCCTCCGGGCTGTAGAAGTCCAGCAGAGCAAAATACTCATCGCGGATGTCCTCGGGAATGCTGTCCATGTCTACCTCGCCCTCGTCGAAATCATCTTCTTCGGCGGGGGCTTTCGCGCTCCCAAGCCCCCGGTAATCCCAATCGTCCCAGTACCGGTAGCCGCCCCAGCCGCCGAAACCACCGCCTCTGCGGTAGAACTTCCGCTCGACGTACTCATACTTCGGGAAGTCCGGCTGCGCAGCGTCGGCCACGATTTCGAGGACCTTCTTCACCGTCGCGTTCAGGTGCTTGCGGTTGATGTACTCGTGCTGCGTGTGCGCGTTGTAGTAGCCAGACGAGAGGTTGACCGCCGCCACGCCCAGCTCCGGCGCGACGTAGGAGATGTCACTGAGCGAACCACACTGCGTCTCAAAGCCCTTGCTGGTGATGTAAGCCTCGAACTCCGGGTTGTCACAGTCGTAGTACACCGCGTCGTTCCGGCCCTTCCGGTCAATCTCGACAAGCAGCTTCAGCTCATCAAGGCCCTTCAGGGTCTTGCCGGCCTCGTGTCGGGAACAGAACGCTTCGGCCCCGACGCAGCCAATCTCCTCATCGCAGGTGAACAGGAGCCAAGGCTTAACCTGCGACTGCTCATAGACGGCGGTCAGCGCATAGACACCGCACCGGTCATCACCGCCGATGCCCTGCGGGGACATCAGGATATTCCCATTCCCGTTCTTACAGATGTGCTTCACCGGCTCCTTGTGAACCGTGTCGAGATGGGCCAGCAGCATGACCGGCGCTTCTCCACGGACGATGATGTACTTGTTCTTGCAGATGACCGCGCGGTCGCGATACATGGCGCACAGCTTGGAGAATAGCTCCTTCTGGGTGGGTCTCAGGTAATCTTCCAACGGTTTCATACAGCTTCAGCCTCCTGTTCCTCAATGACGGCTCCGCAATTCGGGCAGGTGCCGTCGTCGTTCATCTCGATCAGTTCTTCACAATGCGGGCAACGGTCATAATCCTCCACGCAGTCATCGCAAACCATCAGCTCGCCCTGTGGCGTGTAGACCGTGTTCATATCATCGCAGTGATACAGGTCATCGCACTTCTCGCAGTAGCAATAGTCCTCTCGGCAATCCTCGCACACCCACACTTCGTTGCCGTCGCGGTACGCCTGATACATATTATCCCGGCGGTGCCACTCGCCGCATTCCTCACACCGTTCGCAGTATTCATCGCGGCAGCTGTCGCAGTAGTCCGCGCCGTCGATATAGCTCACGCAGTCATTCGGCCAGTATTCCTCACACTCATCGCAGTAGGTGTAATACTCATCGCGGCAATTCTCACAGACCGAGATCCAGTTGCCCCGCGAATCTCGGACGTCCCGCATATCGTCCTCATCGAAATAGCCGCCGCACTCGTCACAGCAACAATCCCCGCCATTCTTGCGGTCTTCGCAGTAGACACCATCGCTGGTCTCCTCACCACAGACGATGCACAGGCCATAGGTGCCAATGTCCAGCGGGTCTACGGTCTCCTCATCACAGTCAGCACGGATGCTGATGTGGCCGTCGAAGTTCTCATACGTCCAGTCCTGATACCCGCCAAAGCCTTCTCCCGCAACAACAAGGTCTGCCTTGTCTCCGATGGACGAGTAGGTCTTCCACAGGTTCGGCACATCTTCCAGCATCGAGATTTCGCGCTGCACCAAATCGCGGTAGAGCTTGGAATCCTCAGCGGCTCCGTAGACACCACCGGCGGTGTTATACATCCGGCTCTGTAACAGCAGTCCGCTGCCGGGACGGTAGGCGAACACCTGCCGCGTGGTCTTCCGGTTGTTCAGCGTCTCCGGGTCTGTGGGGTCGGCCACGGTGAACACGATGAAACTGGTCTCGTCCCGCGCATAGCCGGTGCAGCCGTTGTTGTAGCTGTACTCGGTCGAGTTGAACGAATGGCAGCTCGTGAGGGTCGCGCCCCGGCTGTCGCATTTCGGGTTGCTCATCGTGATGAAGTGCGCTGGATTGATGCTGACGAACAGCTTAAAGCTGATTTTCTTGGCACTCAGCTCATCGGCGAACTGGGCGTACAGCCGCTGGAACTCGCTGCCGGCGGTTTCGTCCGCAACGCCCAGCGCCACACACAGCGATTTGAACACACGGCTCGGCTTCTTCGTGGGCGTGTAGGCTTTCGGGGCCAACTTCCTGATGGCCTCGATGTAACTCTCCCTGTCGCGCTCGCTGGCGTCCGGGTTCGAGAAAAAGCAGACCGCTTTCAGGATGTCGTTGTAGTCATAGTCCAGCGACTTGAACGGCTTCTCCAAAATCTGCATCGCCAACCGGTGAATCCGGTCGTAGTCCGGGTCATGCGTCCGCGTCCCGTTGATGACCAGCGCATCCAGCTCCTCATTCCAGACCGGAGACTTGCTGAACAATTTCCGCAAGCCTTGCTTTGCGTAGCTGCTGTCGGCTGCGAGGCGATATATGAACTCGTCCGTCACGTCGTCCAACACATCTGTCTGGCTGGTATGAGCGCCATAATCCCGCAACGCCTGACGAATATTCCGCTCGGCTCTGCTGATGACCTCCTGCATTTCCATGATGTTGTCCTCCTTCGTTTTGCTCAAATCCAGCAGACTATTGAAATAGCCAAAGTTACAAAACCAGCCCTCGCAGTAGCCGTGATCGCGGTATCCCTTTTTCTCACGTCCTGCAACAATGGAGGGCAAAGCACGAGCTTGCCAGACCCCGTTGTGGAAACAGCGCAGTATGCGCTCATCACTCCCGAGCCAAGCACCCCACCGATGGTGAGTGCTACACCAGAGGTTCCGTGGTCGGATGAGGACGTCGAGGCTATGGTCCTGACCCTTGCAGGTGAGTGCTACGAGGACAAGGAGCAGGACAAGCGTCTTGTATGCGAGGTCATCCTGAATCGGGTAAGCGCCGGAAATTTTGGCGGCGATACAGTTTTGGCTGTCGTGTCTGCGCCGAACCAGTTTGACGGCTACTGGCGTCAATCGAGGCCAGTGTCAGAGAACGATTACGCTGTAGCAGAGCAAGCTCTATCTGATTGGTACGCCGGCGGTTGCCAGCCGCTGTCGGAGCTTCTGTACTTCGAGGCCGGTGAGAATCGGGAGAATGTATTCAGAAGCGAATATTGAACAACTTTTTAAGGAGGACAAAACAATGCTCGAAATGCGAATCACTATTGAGGCCCCGGAGCTTGTAGGGGCGCTCAACAACCTTGCGGCTGCGATAGGCGGTGCAAAGCTCACGCCCCAGCAGGGCGCTGTGGCAGCACCGCAGCAGCCTGTAACGAATCCCCAGACTGCTGCTCCGGCTCCTACCCCTGCGCCTGCTCCGATGCCGGCTCCTGCGCCCGCCACCCCTGCCCAGCCTAATCCGCTGCCCAGCCCCGGTCCTGTTGCTCAGACCACCCCGAACTACCCCGCGCCCAACGTCCCGCTGGCGCAGCCGCCTCAGTACACGATTGACCAAATCATGGCCGCCGGTGCGACGCTCATGGATGCTGGCAAGGTCAATGAGCTGCGGAACCTGCTGATGTCCTTCGGCGCAAACGCCGTCATGGACCTGAAGCCTGAGCAGCTCGGCGCGTTCGCTACCGGCCTGAGAGAGCTGGGGGCGAAGATATGAGTGACCATGCCTTGCTTTCCCCGTCCAGCGCCCATCGCTGGCTGAACTGCCCACTTGCACCGCGACTTGAAGCGACGCTCCCTGAGAAGCCCAGTGAGTACGCCCACGAAGGGACGGTAGCTCACAGCGTCTGCGAGATCGCCGCCAAGAAGAAGTTCAAGAAGGCGAAGGCTGCTGAGTACAACCGTGTCATCAAGAAGCTGAAGACCGATGAGGTATGGGATGATGAGATGCTCCACACGGCTGAGACCTACGTGGAACACCTGACCGAGCGGGCGATGGAGTTCGCCAATGAACCGTACATCGCCTTTGAGGTCAAGGTGGACATCTCCGATTACGTCCCGGAGGCGTTTGGTCGCTGTGACTGCGTGATGTTCGGTGGCGATACCCTCATCATCACGGACTACAAGCACGGGAAGGGCGTCCCTGTCAGCCCCGAGGAGAACCCCCAGCTCATGCTGTACGCTCTCGGTGCGCTGAAGCTCTACCAGCCGCTGTTCGGTGATGCTCTGAAGAACGTCACGGTCTACATCGACCAGCCCCGCATCAACGCCTACGGCGGGTGGACTTGCAGCGTGGACGAGCTGCTGGCGTGGGGTGAAAGCATCAAGCCCAAGGCGCAGATGGCGTTCATGGGCTTCGGTGAATATCACGCCGGTGAGTGGTGCCGGTTCTGTAGGGCCAACGGTATGTGCAAGGCTCAGGCAAATCAGCACATCAGCGCCTTCGATGACTTCAAGGACTGTGTTGCGAGCCACAGCGTAGCCATCCTGTCCCCGGAGGAAGTGGGCATCGTCCTCTCGCAAGGTGAAGACCTTGTGACGTGGTATGAGGCCGTGAAAAAGAGAGCGCTCGAAGTCATGCTCAACGGTGAAAGCATCCCCGGCTACAAGGTCGTGGAGGGCCGCAGCAGCCGTTGCTGGACTGACCAAGACGCAGCTCTTGATAAGCTCCAAGAGAGTGGAGTAGACCGCGCGTTGATTTACGACAGCGTACCGAAGACCCTTGCCCAGCTTGAAAAGATGCTCGGCACTGTGAAGTTCAAGGAGCTGGTCGGAGAGTTCGTAACCAAGCCGCAGGGCAAGCCCACCATCGCCCCTGAGAGTGATTCCAGACAGCCATTCAGCAGCGCGGCGTCCGACTTCGCCGGCGTCGTCGCGCAGAGTTAAAGAGCAATGAGTTTATTCGACAAAGGTGAATTTGACGCAGAGCAAATGGTTCAATACGAAAGGAGAAAAATCATGTACAACAACATTCCGACCAAGGTCCTGACCGGCGAAGTCCGGCTGTCCTACGTGAACCTCGTGGCCCCTCGTGTGAACAACAACGACCCCACCGCGACCCCGAAGTATTCCGTCACGCTGCTCATCCCGAAGACTGACACGGCGGTGAAGGCGAACATCGACGCCAGCATCGAGGCTGCTGCCAAGGACGCACAGGCGAAGATTTGGGGCGGCGTCCGTCCTCCGGTCCTGCCTATCCCCATCCACGACGGCGATGGCGTTCGTGAGAACGGTACTCCCTACGGCCCCGAGTGCAAGGGCTGCTGGGTCATCACTGCCAGCACGAAGAACAAGCCGCAGGTGGTGTCCCAGAGCGACATCAACACGGAGCTGCTGCCGCAGGACATCTACAGCGGTATGTATGCCCGCGTGACCATCAATTTCTTCGGCTACAACACTGCCGGCAAGCGAGGCGTAGGCTGCGGTCTTGGCAACGTGATGAAGACCCGCGATGGTGAGCCTCTGGCTGGTGGAGCGTCTGCCGCCGCAGACTTCGCCGGCGTAGGCCAGACGGTTGCGGCTCCCGCTACTCCCGCCTACGGCGGCGCGATGCCGGCCACTCAGGGTCAGATGAGCTACCCTAACACCGGGTACGCTGCTCCGGCTGCTGACGGTGTGGCTCCGTGGGGTGCCGCAGATGGTCCTTATGGCAGCCAGCCTCAGCAGGGTAATCCGATGGGTGTTCAGCCCGGTGCCATCAATCCCCTCACCGGCCAGCCGTATTTCGGGTAAACGCGAAAGACACGCGGCCGCAGAGTAGCGGTCGCGTGTCTTTTTTCTAAGGAGGACAATGGATGACTGATAAAGCTATTTTTCGGGTAAACCACCCGACTGGCAGCTACGAGATTGTTGTTAGTGAGTTCTTCGGAACTGCGGACAAGACGAAAATCAAAAAGCTGCTGCGCATTGCCGCGCAGCATTGCACTGAAGCACAGCAGGCAGATTTACTTAGAGATTTGACCACTGAGCACGACCGGTGCGTGAAGGCACTGGATAAGCTCGACGTGTTAATTGCGGAACAGCAGCAAGTGATTTCTGACTTCTTCGGTTTGGCACAGTATCGCGGCCTTGACATTCTCAACGGCACGATTCGGGCTATTGCAAGGAGAAGGGATAAGCTGATGTGGACCCGTAATTTGGTTACGAAAGCGAGGTGGGTCGGATGAGGCATCACCTCAGTATCGACCTTGAAACCTTCAGCAGCGTCCCCATTGGCAAGGCCGGGGCCTACAAGTATGTGCAAAGCCCGGATTTTGAGATTCTGCTGTTCGCATACAGCGTGGACGATGGTCCCGTGGAAATTGTAGATCTGGCGCAAGGTGAGGTTCTCCCGGACTGGCTCTATAAAGCCATAGAAAGCCCGGAGTACATCAAACAAGCCTACAACGCCGCGTTCGAGTGGTACTGTCTCTCGAAGTTCTACGGTCATCTGCTGCCGGTGGACCAGTGGCGGGACACGATGCTGCACGGCCTCTACTGCGGCTACACAGCGGGCTTGGACGCCACCGGCAAGGCGCTGGGTCTGCCAGCCGAAAAGCAGAAGCTCTCGGTAGGCAAGGCGCTCATCCGGTATTTCTGCGTACCATGTACCCCCACACAGTCAAACGGTGGACGGCACCGCAACCTGCCGAAGCACGACCCGGATAAGTGGGATTTGTTCAAGACCTACTGCCTGGGTGACGTCACCACCGAGAAGGAGATCGAGCGCCGGCTGTCGGCCTTCCCAGTGCCGGATGACATCGAGAAACAGTGGCAGACCGACCTGCTCATCAACGCCAGAGGCGTGGCGGTGGACATGGGCATGGTGCGCGGCGCTCTGGAAATCGGGGCGCAGTCCCGTGACCGGCTCATGCAGGAGGCAATCTCCATCACCGGGCTGGAAAACCCGAACAGCATCGCCCAGCTCTCGACGTGGCTGGAAAAGGAAACTGACACCGCCGTCACCGACCTACGGAAAGATACGGTCGCCGCCATGCTGGAAAGCAACGCTGTGACCGGCTCGGCCAACCGGATGCTGGAAATCCGGCAGGAACTGGGCAAGACCAGCACCAAGAAGTACGACGCTATTGAGGCCGCTGTGTGTGCTGATGGCCGGGTGCGCGGACTGCTTCAGTTCTACGGAGCCAACCGTACAGGCCGCTGGGCGGGCCGTCTCGTGCAGGTCCAGAATCTCCCGCGCACCTACATCGGGCAGCTCCCGCTGGCTCGTGAGGCCGTCAGGAACAAGCAGGAGGATAAGCTGCGATTCTTGTATGGCTCGGTGCCTGATACCCTGTCTCAGCTCATCCGAACGTCGTTCGTGGCGTCCGAAGGCAACAAGCTGGTGGATGCTGACTTCAGCGCCATCGAAGCCCGCGTCATCTCGTGGCTCGCGGGAGAGCAGTGGCGGCTGGAAGTGTTCAGGACCCACGGCAAAATCTACGAGGCGTCGGCGAGCCAGATGTTCGGCGTCCCGCTGGAAAAAATTAAGAAGGGCAACCCCGAATACGCCCTGCGGCAAAAGGGCAAGGTCGCTGAACTGGCGCTGGGTTATCAGGGAAGCTCCGGTGCGCTCATCGCTATGGGCGCTCTGAAAATGGGCATCCCAGAAGACGACCTGCCGGACATCGTTTCCCGCTGGCGGGATTCCAATAAGCGCATTGTGGACCTCTGGTATTCGCTCGAATCGGCGGCGGTGTCTGTCATCCAGACCGGCCATCCGGCGGGCGTCCGAGGGCTGATGCTGGCCCGTGAGATGGACATTGAGAACGGGCTGGACTTCCTCACCATCACCCTGCCGAGCCGCCGCAAGCTCTACTATGCGAAGCCCTCGCTCGGTGAGAACTCTTGGGGCCGCCCCTCCATCCTCTACTACGGCGTCAACCAGACCACAAAGCAGTGGACGCAGCTCGAAACCTACGGGGGCAAACTCGTGGAGAACTGCGTTCAGGCCATCGCCCGTGACTGCCTTGCAATCGCCATCGAGCGGTTGGAGGCCGCCGGGTTCCCGGTGGTGTTCCACATCCACGACGAAGTGGTGGTGGACTGCCCTGCGGAGAAGGCCGACCTCGATGAAGTCGTGCGGCTGATGTCGCTGCCGATTCCGTGGGCGCCTGACCTTCCCCTCAACGCTGATGGCTGGGTTGGCGATTTCTTCAGAAAGGACTAACGCCATGTTCGTACACAAAAATGCTGAGGGCTATCCTGACCCCACAGTCGGCGAAGCGATGAGCAACATCGCGCAAGAGGAACGCCGCAAGGAGGCTGACCGGCTTGCCGCCATCAGCGCCCTTATCCCCGTGATGAAGGGCTGCGCGGAGTTGGTAGGCTTTGAGGTCGTGGGCCGGATCGTTCTCATGGACAAGGAAACTGGCAAGAAATACAGGTAGACGGAAGGAGGTCGGAGCCAATGGTCAATGACCGCCAAATTACAATCTCTGTCGGCAATAACCGAAAGAGCGTGAACTGGCAGCCGCAGACCCTGATGCTGTCGGAGTTCTACGAAAAGCTCCGAATCCCCAGCCGCTCAACAGAAACGATGCAGGAGTACCTCTCCCTGCGGAAATCTGAACAGGATGACAAGAAAGACATCGGCGGGTTCGTCGCTGGCACCCTGTCCGGCCCGCGCCGCAAGGCCGGGGCCGTGACAGGCCGCGAAATTATCACCCTCGACTTTGATACCATCCCGCCCGGTGGCACCGAAGAAATCCTGAAGCGCGTAGACGCGCTCGGCTGCGGCTACTGCATCTATTCAACTCGCAAACACTCACCGGCAAGCCCCCGGCTGCGTATTCTGCTGCCCCTCGACCGCACGGTCACGGCAGACGAATACGAGCCGCTGGCCCGGTATATGGCCGTCTGCATCGGCATTGAGTTCGCTGACCCGACCACGTTTGAGGCCACGCGGCTGATGTACTGGCCGAGCTGCTGCAAGGACAGCGAGTACATCTTCACGTTCGGCGATAAGCCCATGCTCTCCGCAGACGGTCTGCTGAACGCGATGAACGAAAAGTTCGGGGATTGGCGCGACGTCTCGAAGTGGCCGCAGGTCCCCGGTGCAGACAACGCCTATAAGAAACTGGCAATGAAGCAGAGCGACCCACTCAGCAAGGCTGGCGTGGTGGGCGCGTTCTGCCGGACATACGACATCTACGGCGCGATGGACACCTATCTCGACGGCATCTATGCGCCGGTGGATGATTCCAGAGGAAGATATACCTATCTTGGCGGCAGCACGACCGGTGGAGCAGTGGTGTACGACAACGGGATGTTCCTGTACAGCCACCACTCCACCGACCCCTGCTGCGGCAGGTTAGTCAACGCCTTCGACTTGGTGCGCCTGCACAAGTTTGGCGACCTCGACGATGGAGCTGACCCAAACACGCCCACGAACAGGCTCCCATCCTACACGGCGATGTGCAACCTCGCTGTGGAGGACGCGCGGGTCTCCCGGCAGCTTGCGAAGGAACGAGCCGATTCTGCGGTCAGCGACTTCAGCAACTTAGCTGAGGCGGCCTCATCCAGCGAGGGTGATAACCTCGACTGGACGATGGACTTGGAGCTGAACCGGCAGACCGGTACGATTAAGGCTACCATCGACAACATCTGGCTCATCCTTGAAAATGACCCGAACCTCCGGGGCAAATTCGCGCTGAACGAGTTCGCCGGACGCGGCGAAGTGCTGGGAGACCTGCCGTGGAGCGCGTTTGACAAAAGAAGGGGGTGGACAGATAACGACAATGCCGGCCTCTACTGGTACTTCGAGAAGGTCTACAAGATTACCGGCAATGGCAAAATCGACGGTGCTCTGTCCCTGCACAGCGAGAAGCACAAGTTCAATGACGTCCGCAACTACCTGTCCAAGCTGGAATGGGACGGTGTGCCGCGTCTCGATACCCTGCTCATCGACTACCTCGGCGCTGAGGATAAGCCATACGTCCGGGCAGTCACACGGAAGTCTTTCACGGCGGCGGTGGCCCGGGCGATGACGCCGGGGTGCAAATATGACACCATGCTCATCCTCGCCGGTCCGCAGGGCATCGGCAAGTCCACGCTGCTCGACAAGATGAGCAAGGGCTGGTTCAACGATGGTATCCGCACCTTCGAGGGCAAGGAGGCCAGTGAGCTGCTGCAAGGTGTGTGGCTGGTCGAAATCGGTGAGCTGGACGCCTTCAGGCAATCAGACGTGGCTCGCATCAAGCAATTCTTATCCCTGCGGGCAGACCGATTCAGGGCGGCCTACGGGCGTCACGTCAAGGAGCTGCCGCGCTGCTGCGTGTTCTTCGGCACCACCAATACCGCCATGTTCCTACGAGATCGCACGGGCAACCGCCGGTTCTGGCCGGTGGACGTGGGCGTCCAGCCGCGCAAGAAGCTCGTGTGGGACACGCTCGATGAAGAGATTGACCAGATTTGGGCCGAGGCCGTTATGCGCTGGCGGTTTGGTGAGGGCCTGTTCCTGACCGGCGAGCTGGAAGAAGAAGCGAAGGAAGAACAGGAAGCCCACCGAGAGGTCAGCAGCAAGGAGGGCATCATCCTTGACTTCATCGACCAGCCGGTGCCAGAAGACTGGCCGAAGTGGTCGCTGGACAAGCGCCGGCTGTACCTCAACGGCACCGTGGAGGGTAGCGTCAATCTCGTCAAGCGCGACAGAGTATGCGCCTTGGAGATCTGGTGCGAAGCCTTTGGAGGCCAGCCACGCGATTTCCGGTACAGCGATTCCACCGAAATCAATGACATCCTCCGGGCAATACCCGGATGGGAGAAAACGCCGGGAAGTCTGCGCTTCGGCTACTGTGGCAAGCAGCGCGGATTCCAGCGCATCAGAGGGAGGTAACATCTGATGGGTAAGAGAAGCGATTTAGCAATCGTCAAGGACTGGCAGACCATCCGCACCGAGTTCGAGGCGATGGAGCGGATGTCCTGCGTCCCTGTGGGCATCCGCAAGATCCGGGCTGACCACATCTTCGATGAGGAGAGGTCTGTTCGCTGGAACCGCGAAATGGTGGAGAAGAACAATGCCGACTATCAGGCAGAGGTGGCGCGGCTGAACACCGAAAAGAACAAGCGCCGCGACGCCATCCTCGAAGACATCTATCGGTTGATTCAGGAGGACGTGGGCCACGACCTATCACGGGTCAAGGCCCAGCGCCTCTGGGCGTATGCGTGGGAGCAGGGCCATGCCAACGGGTTCCCTGACGTTTATTGCCACCTTCAGGATATGGTCGAGTTGGCGAGGATGCTTTTGAGCTAAGGACGGGAGGTGTCCGGTATGTTGGTGAAAAAGGCTGGCGGCAAGGTCTACGGAGCCACCTTCACCGCAGCAGAGTAAAGGGCGATGGTCATGGAAATCAAGCGGCAGCTTGCCGAGTACACACGGAAGTATGAGGCAGACCTGAACGCGACGATTCTCTATGTGCTGCATGAGCAACTTGGTTTTGGTGAGCAGCGGCTGAAGAAGTTCTTTGACCGGTTCTCTGTCGAGATCGACGCCCTCGTCAAATACTACGAGATGGACGAGGAGGACGCCGCTTGGCTCTGCACCAGAAAGCTGCTTGATATGGGCATCGACGTAGAGAAATGGTGCGATGAAAGCCGGAACATTTAGTGGAACATTCGCGGAACATTTGAATGTAAGTCGATGTTCAGGGCGGAAAGTCGAAAGTCAGGGCGGAAAGTCGAGCAATGTTCCACCCAATGTTCCACCTCGAATGTTCCGTTGTTCCGTCAATGTTCCACCCAATGTTCCACTTGCAAAAACGCGAAAACCCTTGATATTACTCACTTTTTTCATGTTTTCTCTATCAAATGGAACATTGGAACATTGATAACTAAATACACCTAAAAATAGAGGGATTAGAGGAATTAGAGGAAAACACACGTCCCTAATTCGCCTAATTCGCGCAAATTATACGCGCGCACGCGCGCGAGAAGGAGGACACGACCTATGGCCCGTACAAAAACCGTAACCGTGGGTGGCACTGATTATCAGCTTCAGAGCGTGACCTACTCTTGGTACTCCAACCTGACAGACCTGTACATCAACCCAGCCAACGGCAGAAAGAACACCGCGAAGTACGTGGACGCTCTTATCAAGGGCTGTGTCACCGCACCGGCTGAGGTAGCCAAGGGCGGTTTGAAATACTTCGACGAGCAGGATGACCTCGCGACACCGAGCGAACTGGTGCGCGAGATCGAGAACTTTCTTGCGGAGCGAAATAAATCCTAAGACCGCAAAGCGCCGAGCGCAGAACAACGAGCGTCTGTGGAGGATGGTCTTCTGCATGAGTGGCATCAGCTACTCAGAGCTGAAGGCTATGGACCTGTTCGACTTCGCAGAAGCTGAACAGGCACGCATCCTCTGGCAGACCGAGTGGAACAAGAAAGACTGACCGAAGGGAGGGATGAACCGTGGATGAGGCCCGCAGCCTAACATATAGCATCAATGTTGAGGCCAACACCTCCCAAGCTGAGGCGAGCATACGAAACATCACGAGCAACCTCGGCGGTCTGGGCGGCAGCACAATCAACATTGATGCAGATACGTCTCAGGCTGAATCGAACATCAGAAACGTCACGAGCAGCCTCGGCGGTGTTCAGACACAGGCCCGTTCCGTTGGTTCGGCCTTCCGCAGTTCATTTCTCGATGGCATCGACAGCGGCAACAGCTTCTCGTCCTCCCTGCGCTCCGGCGTAGGCGGGGCGTTCAGCTATGTCACTGGACAGGCCAAGGGGTTTGTCAGCAGCGTAGCGTCCAGCGCGTCTGAAATCGGGAACAAGTTTGCCCACCCAATCTCGACCATCAAGAACGGGCTGGGCAACGCCATCCAGAACGCGAAAAGCCGTTTCATTGAAATGGCCCGCAGCGCCCAGCAAGCTGAGAACGCAACCGGCGAGCTGGGTGACGCCGCAGGAGAGGCTCGCCGCAATGTCTCCGAACTTGGAGACGCGGCAGACGATTCCGGTGGAAAACTCAGTAAGTTTGGTGGAATTCTGAAAGGCGCTGGGGCAGCAATCGGTGCGGTGAGCGCCGCCGCTGCCGCCGGCGCTGTTGCCATTGGCAAGGCCGTTGTGTCGGCCTATGCCGAGTACGAGCAGCTTGTCGGCGGCGTCGATACGCTGTTCAAGGACGCGTCAGGGAAGGTGCAGCAGTATGCAGCAAACGCCTTCCAGACCGCTGGTGTGTCTGGCAACGAGTATATGAACCTCGTGACCAGCTTTTCCGCGAGCCTGATTAACTCTCTCGGCGGTGATACCAACCTTGCTGCGGACGTAGCGAATCAGGCCATCACGGATATGGCCGACAACGCGAACAAGATGGGCACCGACCTCGGGACCATCCAGAACGCGTATCAGGGCTTTGCCAAGCAGAACTACGATATGCTGGACAACCTGAAGCTCGGCTACGGCGGCACGAAGACCGAGATGGAGCGGTTGCTGGCTGATGCCGGTAAGCTCGCTGGCACCACGTTCGACATCAACTCTTTTGCTGATGTGACCGAGGCCATCCACGTCATCCAGACGGAGATGGGTATTACCGGCACTACAGCGAAGGAGGCTGCTGAGACAATCAGCGGCTCGTGGGCCAGCACCAAAGCGGCCATGCAAAACTTGTTCGCCGGCCTCGGCAACGAGAACGCTGACATTGGCAAGCTGGTGAACGACGTCACGAAGAACTTCAGCAACGTGGTGAAGAACGTCACCCCGATTGTTGAAAACCTCGCGTCCGCGCTGCCGGAGGCGCTGGGACAGGCAATCCCAGCCATCAGCGGGCTGTTGCCGCCCATTCTCGAAGCGGTGGCGGGCATCTTTGATGAGGTGCTGAGTTCTATCATCGGGCTGCTGCCCGAGTTGGCTCCGGTGGCCGTAGACGCTGTGCTGATGATCGCGCAGACCCTTGTCGAGAACGTGCCGGTGATTGCAGACGCAGCCATCCAGTTAGTGAACGGCCTGATTACCTCGGTGGGCCAGATGCTCCCGACGCTCATCCCGGAGTTCGTGAACGCCATCGTGTCGGTGGCGACTTCGCTCATCGACAACATCCCGATGCTGATTGATGCAGGTATGCAGCTCCTGAGCGGGCTGGCAGAGGGCATTATGACCGCCCTGCCGCAGCTCATCGAGCAGCTGCCCCTCATCATCGACGGCATCATCGCAGCTCTGACAGAGAGCCTACCGCTCATCTTGGAACAGGGCGCGACCATCATTATGAACCTCGTGCAAGGCATCGTAGACACGGTGCCGCTGCTGCTCGAACAGCTCCCGGTCATCATCGAATCGCTCATCACGTTCTTCACGGAGAATATGCCGCTCATCTTGGAGCAGGGCATCCAGATCCTGACGAACTTGGCGATGGGCATTGTTCAGGCTATTCCGGCTCTGCTGGAACAGCTACCGGCCATCATCACGTCGATTGCTGACACGCTGGTGGCGAATATGCCGATGATTCTTGAAACCGGTATGCAGCTACTGCTTCAGCTCGCAAGTGGTATCATTCAAGCCATCCCGCAGCTCGTAGCGCAGCTGCCGCAAATCATCTCGGCAATCGTGAGCGGCATCGGGGCGCTCATGGGTGGCATCATCAACATCGGCAAAAGCATTGTCGAGGGCATTTGGAGCGGTATTTCGTCCATGATTGGCTGGATTACCGACAAGGTGACAGGCTTCTTTAGCGGCATCGTCAACGGCGTGAAGGGCTTGCTGGGCATCAACTCCCCGTCGAAAGTGTTCTCCGACCAAGTTGGTACGAACATGGCTCTTGGCGTGGGTGAAGGTTTCGAGAAGACGATGGGCGGCGTCCGAAAGGACATCGAGGGCGCTATCCCCACCGAGTTCAACCTGCCGTCCGTAAACGCGCCGGCGGTAGAGGACGTCACTTACGGCGTCAACCCCGTGGTAAGCGGCTTCGACCCGGCCTCTGTGACCGGGCAGGTCTCTCAGATTGTCATGGTAAGCCCAGAGCTGCTGCGGCTGCTGTCCAGCGGCGCGGGCGTCACCCAAGTTACCGGTCCCGAGCAGCCCGCCCCTGCGGGCGACGAGGGCGGTTCTGGCGACAGGCCGCAGCCGGTTGACATCGACACCGGCGACCCGGACTTCCCCACGGACAGCGGTTCCCCTGTGACGCCGTTCTCTCCGCAAATCACGGTCAACGTGTATGGTGAGGTCTCCGAGGAGACCGTGGACAATATGCGCGATTCCCTGCGAGATACTGTCCGCGAGCTGTATGACGAGTTCCGTGAGGAGGAGTTGCAGCAGATGTCCCTGAAGAACCAGTATTCCTTCTGATTGGAGGTGTCGAAATGGCTTATACGCTCACCGGGCGAAAGGGCGGGACGGTCCGTTTCGTGCCTTTTGAAAACGGCGTGGTCGAGAAAGAGAGCGAGAGCTACAGCAGCTCTGTGACCTCCAACCCGGTGGAGGACGGGGCTGACATCAACGACCACGTGAACAACGCTGCGGGCCAGCTTACGATTTCAGGCACCATCGTGGGCGGGGACAGCGCCATCAACGCGCTGAAGGCCATGCGGGAATCCCGTGACATCATCACGTACACCGGCGTGACCCGCATGACGAACCTCGTGTTCACCAGTCTGAAGTTTGACCGCAGCTACAAAAACCGGAACGGCGCGTCCTTCTCAGCCACGTTGAAGCAGGTGCGGCTCGTTTCGTCTGAGTTCGTCCCGATGGATTCCGAAGTCCTGATGTCCAGTCAGGACGCCGGCAAGACGGACAACCAGCAGCTGGCGAAAACCGCAAGCATGGGAATGACCACCGCCTCCCTGCAATCGGTCAGCTCTGTCAGTGCGGAGCGTTACAGGGAGGCATACGATACGCCGAGCAGTTCTGCCCCGCTGACGCGGAGCACGGGCGGCTACGACGGTCTGGCAGTTTGACAGGAGGTGATAGAGTATGGCGCTGCAACTGATTGACCTGAACGAAGACGTTGAGTACATCGACATTGACGTGTCGAAGGTGCCGTACTCTTTCTCCATCAAGCTGACGGATAAGACGTACACGTTCACCGTTAAGTACAACGAGGTCGGGAAGTTCTTCACCGTTGACCTTCTTGACCTCAACGGTGACGTGCTTGTGTTCGGAGAAATCATCCGGTATGGCAGGGCGTTGTTCAACGTCGTGGAAGACGAGCGGTTTCCGTTGCCGGTCATCATCCCCGTCTGCATCACCGGCGAGGAGATTTCCGAAGTGACGCCTGAAAACTTTGGCAAGGAAGTCAAGCTCTACCTCTACGAAAGGAAGGTGGAGTAGGATGGCGTTTTGGATTCGGGAAGCTACGCTGGTCATCGGGAACAAGAAGTACACGCTCGGCGAGCTGGACTTCAAGTTTAGCATCCCGTTTGATGACAGCGATGAGCCGCCGGTGGCGACGGTGACGGTGACGAACCTCTCCGCAAATACCCGCGCCAACATCAAGAAGAACGACCCGGTTATCCTGAACGCCGGGTACGAGGGCGATGTTGGCTGCATTTTGATTGGAAAAGTGGTCGGCTTGAAACACAAGCAGTCCAACACGGACTGGACCTCCACACTGACCGTCCAGCCCTGCGCCGACGAGATTCTCGGCAAGCTCATCAACAAGACCTACGTGCAGAACTCCAAGGCGTCAGCCATCGTGAAAGACCTGCTGAACATCTTCGGCGTTGAGGTCTCGAAATGTGAGCTGACTACCGACGTGAGTTATCCGCGCGGGCGGGTCTGCCGGGGCAATCTGAAGCAGGTGCTGACGGAGATCGTAGTGAACGAGTGCAAGAGCCGCTTTATCATACGGACCACTGGGCAAATCTACATCACCAAGGCCGATGATGGTATCGACAACGGCCTGACGCTCACACCGGCCAACGGGTTGCTCCGGGCCGATGAGGAAAAGGTGCAGATTCCCGTGGAGACCGACCTTAACTCTCAGACCACAGGCGAGGACCGGGACGAGGACACCATCTCCCGCTCCTGTCTGCTCAACTATCGTGTGGCTACCGCAGAGGTCATCAAAATCCAGTCGGCTGACCTGAATGGCCGCTTCATTGTCGTGGAAGGCAAGCACAGCGGCGGCAGGACAAGCGACTGGGAGACCTCGATGGAGCTGAGGCCGTATTAGGAGGTGAGCCGATGCCGAACGTAAAGCCCTACAACTACCAGCAGATTCACGACCGGCGGCTGGCTGAATCCATCTGTGTGGCGGCGGTCGTGTCAGTGACGGCGTTCGACCCAGCCAAAATGACGGTTGACGTCCAGCCCCTGTCCAAGCACTTGCAGAACGGCAAATATGAGAGCCAGCCGCCTATTCTGAGCATCCCCGTCGCTTGCACCCGCAGCGGCGGTTTCATCATTCGCCCGTGGATTAAGGCGGGCGACGTGGGCGTGGTGCTCTACCTCGACCACGATATGGACAGCACCGTGAGCGGCGGCAAGGAGGCCCAGCCGCTGACCGAGCGCAACCACGCCACCACTGACGCCGTGTTTATCGGCGGCATCGTGGCGGGTAGCTATACGGTTCAGGGCCTCCCCAGCGAAGCCCTTGTCCTCGCAGCGGATGATGGCAGCGTCTACGTTGCGGTCACAAAGGGCGGGGTGCAAATCAAGGGCGACGTCCACGTGGAAGGCCAAATTACGGCCTCGAAGGACATCGTGGCCGAGGAGCGTGTCAGCGGGGCGCACCACACCCATCCCGGCGATTCCGGCGGCATGACCGGGCAGCCTGTATAGGAGGTGGTGGCGCATGGAAAACATGACCCTGCTAATTGACCCAGACACCCGCGACTTGGTGCTGGACGATGAGGGGCATTTCACGAAGATTTTTGACCGCGACACTACGGTCCAGAATGTCCGACACGCCCTGCTGACGTGGAAGGCCGAGTTTTTCGCCGATGCCGTCCACGGCACCGATTATGAACGGATTCTTGGCGTCAACCAGAACGACGTGGACGAGGAAGAAATCAAGGAAATCATGCGGGAGGCCATTTTTCAGGAGCCGGACGTTTCCCGCATTGATTCGATGACCGTCTCCTATGACGGCAGGAGCGTCTCGGTGGCCTTCACCGCGACACTCGTCAATAAAGAGACCATCACATTGGAGGTGACAGCATAATGGCGAAAACCACAGACTGGGGCCTGACTGACGCCGGTTTCAGACGCCCCACCTACGCAGAGTTGCTGGACGCGCTCGAATACAAAGCGCGTGAACTGTTCGGCTCCAAAGCCAACCTGACCGTGCGCTCTCCGCTGGGTATTTTCCTGCGGATTTACGCTTGGATGCTCAACCTCCTGTTCTCCACCCTCGAAGACGTCTACAACAGCCGGTTCGTGGACACGGCGGTAGGCCACAGCCTGTACAATCTCGGACGGGCAATCGGCCTACGGCTGCTCGGGGCGCAGAAAGCCGTGGGCTACCTTACCTTTACCGGTGAGATAGGCACGGAGGTCCCGGAAGGCTACCTCGCAGAGACGGTTGCGGGGCAACAGTACATCACGCTGCAATCCGGCGTCATCCTCGACGGCAGCATCACGCTCCCAGCCTCCGCTGTGGTGGCCGGTCCAGATGGGAACACGGACGCCGGTACGATTACCATTATCACCAATCCGAAGACAGGCATCACGTCGGTGTCCAACGCCGCGTCGTTCGAGGGTGGGCGTAACACTGAGACGGACGATGAGTTTCGCGCCCGGTATTACGTTTCCACGGATTTTGCCGGTGGCGTCAACCTTGACGCCATTATCGCCGCAATCTATGAAAATGTCGAGGCCGTCATCGCTGTGACCGGCGAGGAGAACGACACCGACGAGACCAACGCCAGCGGGTTGCCGCCTCACTCCATCGAGCTGGTGGTGTACGGCGGGTTGGACGAGGAGATCGCCAAGTCCATCCACCGCAGGAAGGGGGCCGGCATCCAGACCTACGGCAATGTGACGGTGCCGGTGGTAGACGCTGCCGGGAACATCAAGAATATCTGTTTCAGCCGTCCCGCGCCGGTTAACGTTTGGGTGAAGGTGTTCAACCTCCAAACCGACAACACCTTTCCGCTGGACGGCATCGAGCAAATCAAGCAGCGGCTCGCGGAGTATATCGGCTCCGACACGCGCGGCGGCTTGAATATCGGCCAGAACGTCATCTGCGTGGCCCTCCCGACAGAGGTTTTCAAGGTCCAAGGCGTCGTAGACTTCGACCTGCAAATCAGCTCTGACGGGGAGACCTACAGCTGGAAGAATATCACCATCGCGGCCCGCGAGAAGGCGGTCACGAATGAGGATATGGTGGTGGTCGAATGAGCAATAAGTTCCTCTCCAAAATGCTGTATGCGCTGACCAGCGCCTACAGCCGAAAAGACTACGACAACGTGCAGTTGGGCCTCCCGCTGGAAACCAACATCGGCAAGCTGTTCTCCATCCTTGCATGGGGCCTCGAAACCGTAGAGGAGCAGGCCGAGCTGGTACGACTGTGGGATGACCTTGACTACGCAAGTGGCTCTGTGCTTGACCGCTACGGCGCGAACTTCGGCGTCAAGCGGGTCAGTTCTGACGATAGATTCTACCGGCTCGCCATCAAGGTGAAAATCATGGCGCAGCTCTCGGGCGGCGACACGGACACGGTGATTCGGGCAGCAGCTATGCTGCTTGATGTGGAGCAGAGCGATGTGCTGCTGGAAGATGTGTTTCCGGCCAAGATCGCCTTGTATGTAGACACCAGCCTGCTGTCTCCCGACCGGGAGGAGCTGATTGAGCCTATCGCCTACGCCATCAAGCGGATTCTGGTGGCCGGCGTCGGGATGCGGCTCTACCTCCGCACCTACCGCACCTACCGCTACGACCTGACTTTGCTGCGCTGCGGGTTCGTGGACACCGATGTGTCTGCTGTGCCGGTGAGCCAAGACAGAGAAAGCACAGAAGTGCTGGGCGTCAACTTTGGCGGGTATTTGGGGGCAAAGTTCGCGCCTCCTCCGTTCAGTGCTGATAGGACCGCCCAGATGCCCGTCCAGCTCTCGCGTGGAGCCGTTCAGATGCCTACCCTGACATCTACCCCGCCCGATGTAAAAAGGGCGCACAGAGGCCGTCAGGACGGTGCAGGAGGGGTTGTCTATCACACGCACATCAAATCCAAGAGAATTGACTAAGAAGGAGGAGCGATTATGTCCAAGTTTGAAGACGGGAGCTACGGTTCCCTCACCGGCGTAAGTCTGATTGGCAAAGTCCTCGCGGGTAGATGCTCGATGAAGTACACGAGGGCGGCGGCGGGCAGCGGCCAGATTCCCGAAGGCATGACGCCGAAGACCATGACCGGGCCTGCCGGGTATGTCATGGACGCGATGATTGCCGCCGTGACAAACCCCGTGGACGGCGAGTGTCAAGTCACGGTCCAAATCAAGAGCGACAATGTGGAGACGGGCTTTTACCTGACGAACATCGTGCTCTTTGCTGAGGACCCGGACGAGGGCGAGGTCCCGTTCACCTACCTGTCCCTTGAAAATGAGCCGGAGTGGATTCGCCCTGCAAGCTCCATCGTGGGCAAGCTCGCCACGTTTGACCTCATCGCGGCGGTGGGCGATGTTGACGCCGTGACCGCCATTATCGACCCGGAGGCAATCGCCACTGTCGCCCACGTGCAGCAGATGATTGCCGACCACAACTCCGACCCCAACGCCCACGGCGGCAGTCTGGGCGGCAGTGGCGATGTGGCCGAGGTTGAAATCACGATTCCCGCCGCTGGCTGGGCCAGCAGCGCGGATTTGGAAGATGCAGAAGACATTGTGGAAGGAGAGCTTTATCTGGACCTCCCCGTTGAGGAGGCCGTGGAGGGCTTGATTCCGCAGGTCATGTTGCATAAAGCCGCCCAGAATATCGCAAAGGCAGCCGGCATGAGCACATCTTCCCGTGTGCTTGACGGCGCTGTGCGGTTCTGGGTGCAGCAAGCGCCGACGGAGGACATGGCGGCTACCCTCGTGTTGCTGTCTGTCGACGGCGGCATCAGTGGAGGGGGTGGCACCTATGTATTGCCAGTAGCAACTAAGGACCGCTTGGGCGGCGTAAAACTCGGCGACGGATTCTCCACCACGCCCGATGGCACACTCTCGTATGAAGGCTCCGGCCTTCCCGACGAGGCCATCGTGACCACCGGCGACACGGAGCAGATGCTTGACGAGGTGTTCCCGCCCGAGGAAGACGAACCGCAAAACTAAGAAACAGGAGGAGACCAAAATATGGCTTATGACGAGACCAAGGTCGTAAACGTAAAAGCCCTGAAGGACACGGCGACCCGCATCAAGACGGAATATCTCGCCGCGATTTCCAAAGCGGGTCATGCCCGCTTCCAGAAGTCCGATACCGTGCCTGACGCTGGCACGGCTGAGGAAAACGTGCTGTACCTCGTCCACAACGATGAGACCGGCCATTACGACGTGTACGCCTTGATTGACGGCGTGGTCGAGCTGCTCGACGATACCACCGTTAGTCTGGACGGCTACGTAACCGACGATGATCTGGCTGAGGCGCTCAACGGCGTGGGCGGCGGTGCGGTGTACACCGGCACCAAGACCGACCTTGAAGCGACCGACGCTTCGGTCATCGAGGCGTACTTCACTGAGCACAGCGACATTACCCCGAAGGCCGGAGATATGTTCGCTGTGGTCACTGTGGTGGACAGCATCACCTATGAGATGACCGCCTACCGTTTCGACGGCGAGGACTGGGTGAGCATCACCGGTAATGTGGATGCCGACAAAGTGATTATGCCGGAGAACATCACGCTGGCCGGCAACTACACCCAGTTCGGCAACCTGACCAAGAACGCGGACGGCACCGCCACTCTCAGCTCTAAGGGCAAGAGTGTGCTGGACGTGTTCACCGAAATCCTGAGCAAACGCCTTCAGCCCACTATCACCGCCCAGCCCAGCATCAGCGGGTTCAACCTGTCCGGTGCGAAGGCTGTGGAGGCCGGCACATCTCTGGCGTCTGCTGCGTACACGGCAGGCAATCTGAACCCCGGCAGCTACCAGTACGGCCCGGAGACCGGTGTCACCGCCTCCAACTGGGTGGTGCAGCGTATCACTGACGGCGGCACTGAGCAGATCGCCAGCGCGGACGCTGCCAGCCTGAGCGCCGGTTCCGATAACAATGGCGGCAATGGCTTTATCATCGGAGACCAGGGCGGCGAGAATGTCGTGGCGTCCCTGAAGTACAAGGCCATCGCCACTCACGGTGCTGGTGTGACTGCCAACGACAACCTCGGCAGCGCCTCTGACCCTGCCGTGAACATCGCTTCCGGTACGAAGGAGAAGACCACCGGCGCCTACACCCCGTTCCGCAACGTGTTCTATGGCGCGTCTACCACCAAGCCTACGCTGGACAGCGCGGCCATCCGTGCTCTGACCCCCACCGGCAAGGCGTATGCGGCTGGCACCCTGACCATCAACGTCCCTGCTGGGGCGCAGCGGGTGGTCATCGCCTGCATCGCTGGCAAGACCGGCGTGACCAAGGTCATCAACGAGACTGCAATGAACGCCGACGTCACCTCGACCTTCGTGCAGTCTTCCGTCAACGTGGAGGGCGCTGAGGGCTACACCGCCGTTGCGTACAACGTGTGGGTGTTTGAGCCTGCTGTGCCTTACGAGAACGCCGCGACCCTGAAGGTCACGCTGGGCTGAGAGGAGGGAATGAAGTATGGCTATCAACGGTTCTGACAAGAGTTTTGCCTTTATGGAGTTCCCGCTGAGTATGTCCCGGCAGGATGCTTTCCCGCTGGACAAAAACTCGGTGTTCTACTCTATGTCCGACGCGCAAACCTACGCACAGACCAACCCGACCGCCTATGTCGGTCAGGTCATCGCTGTGGTGGAGGAAGGCGTCTCCACCGTCTACCAGATTAAGAACGCCGCCGGCGAGCTGGAAGCTCTCGGCACCGGAGACCTCGAAGGCGACGTGGACGCCATCGTGGATGACCGCATCGCCACTGACGGCGAAGTCGCTGAGATGATTTCCGAAATCTTTGGCTCGGAAGACCCCGAAGCCTGAGATAATACCAAAACTTATTAGGAGGATTTTACCATGAGTTACGACGTCAACAAGCTCACCAAGCTCGGCCATCTGAAGTCTCTGGCGAACAAGATCAAGTCTGATTACGCCACCAAAGCGGAGCTGGCCGCCATCAAGGTCCCCGAGTACAGCGTGGCCAAGCAGGCTACTGCTGAGACCGGCTTCCTGTCCACCTACTATCTGACCAAGGATGGTGCCCAGGTGGGCGAGAAGATTAACATTCCTAAGGACTTCCTCGTCAACAGTGCTGACATCAAGACCGTCGAAACCGCTGATACTCCCTACGAGGGTGCTCAGGTGGGCGACCTGTACATCGACTTTGTTATCAACAGCAAGAGCGCCGATGACACCGCCTCCCACGTCTACCTGCCCGTCAATGAGCTGGTGGACGCCTACACCGGCGGCAACGGCATCGAGGTCAGCGCCCAGAACCTGATTTCTGCAAAGATTGACACCGCCAATGCCAACGGCCTCGGCGTGACCGCTGCCGGCTTCAAGCTGGATGTGGCTACCGCCAGCACCGCCGGCGCTATGTCCGCCGCTGACAAGGCCAAGCTGGACGGCATCGCAGAGGGCGCAAACAACTACACCCACCCTGCCCACACTGCTCACGAGAGCGGGCTGTACAAGGTAACTGTGGACGCTCAGGGTCATGTGTCTGACGCTGAGGCTGTTACCAAGACCGACATCACCGGCCTGGGCATCCCTGCTCAGGACACCACCTACACCGACGTTACTGCCGGCGGAGCTTCCGGCCTGATGACTGGCGCCGACAAGACCAAGATGGACGGCATTGCCGTGGGCGCTACCAAGGTCGAAGCCAGCACCACTCCCGGCAACATCAAGATTAACGGTTCCGAGACCTCCGTGGTGACTATCGCCACCGATGAGGAGGTCACGGAGATGCTGGCCGAGGTTTTCCCCACCGCCTAAGATAGAGACCTGACGAGCGGACCGATGGGCGGGTTGTGGAGGGCTGGTCCGTTCTCAGAAAAAATTAGGAGGTGATTCACATTGGCAGTTGTAACCCTTGACCATCTGAAGTCTTTGGCTCTGCAAGCGAAGTCCGAAATTGCCGAAGTAGCGAGCGCCGCTGCGGATGCTTTGGAGGAAATGGATGCTCAGAAGCCGGACAAGTCGCAGGAGGTGTCGGCAACGATTCCCGCGACAGGGTGGTCTGCTGATACCAATGCTTACCCGCAATACTACGACTTCACCGCAGCGGACGTTACGGCGGCTGATGACGTGAGGGTCTTCCTCGACCCTGCCTCTGTCAGTGCTGCTGTCGCTTGCGGCCTCTGCCCGACTGTGGAGACGCAGGACGGCAAGCTCCGGTTCCGCGCTTTGCAGGTCCCGGCGTCGGCCATCTCTGTGAAGTATCGGATTCAGGAAGGAAAGGAGTAAGCCTATGGGCTATGGAAGTGTAAACGTACCCGGCGTGAGCGGTCCCGAGCTTGAAGCGGTTCGCGCCCTTGCCAACAGCGCGTTGGAGAAGGCGAACGAGGCGCTTGAAGGGGGCGGCGGCTCCGGGTGCGTCCTGAAAATCACGTTCGACGCTGACTTTGCCGGCCAGCAGTACACGGTTACTGATGGCGCGGGAGACACCAAGACTGGCACCGTGCCGGAGAGCCTTGTGGATTCCGTCAGTGTCAAGAACTGCAACACGGAGTACACCGTCAGCGCAAGCACCGCGTCTGGCGAGCAGTATTCCGCGACCGTGACCACCGGTGCGTACTTCGGCCAGTACGAAGTCACGTTGGCCGTGTTCACCGCGACCATCACGGTCACGACTGCCCCCGGCGCGGAGGCGAAGGCTGTCCTTGGCGGCAGCACCTACACTGCAACCGCCAACGGCAGCGGAGTGGCTGCGATCTCGGTCAAGAAGGCCGGCAAGTACACGGTAAGCGCCACAATTTCCGGCAAGACCTCCGCGTCCGTAGAGGTCAACGTGACGGAGGCTGGCGAGAACTACACCGCCACCGTCAAAATTCCCATTGCGGCCATCCCGTCTCAGGGCGAGAGCCTGACCTACACCGGTCAGGCGCAGACCCCCACATTCGACGATTACAACAGCGCCGAGCTGACACTGGGCGGCACGACCAGCGGCACCAACGCTGGCAGCTACAACGCCAGCTTTACGCCGAAATCCGGCTACCAGTGGAGCGACGGCACGACCACCGCCAAGACAGTGGCGTGGAGCATCGCCAAGGCCGCTGGCTCTCTGAGCCTCAATCCGACTTCGCTGTCGCTGGACGGAGATACGCCCACTGGCGCTGTCACCGTGACCCGTGTCGGTGACGGTGTGATTACCGCCACGTCCGGCGACCCCGATGTCGTCAGCGTGTCGGTCAGCGGCAACAAGGTAAACGTCACCGCGCTCGATGAGGGCAACGTGACTGTAACCGTAAAGGTCGCGGCTGGCACGAACCACAACGCTCCCGCCAACAAGACCTTTACGGTCAATGTGACCAACATGGTCCACATCTACGGCGCGAGCTGGGATGGCAGCAGCACGACCAAGTGGACCCGCACCGATGAGGCGGCGGGCTTCACTGACCCCGTGCCGTATGTGAAGGGCGCAAGTAAGTACAGCTCTCCCTTCGACGATTTGCAGCCGTGGGCGGGCATGGTCAAGAGCGAGCGCACCGGCGGTACGATGGTCGCCATCCCGAAGTTCTGGTACAAGCTGACCCAGAACGGCAACGGCCTGAAAATCCAGATCGCCGACAGAGCGCAGAGCGGCTTTTCTGTTTCCCCCGCCCACATGGACAGGGGCGATGGCAAGGGCGAGCGCGATTTCGTGTACATCGGTCGCTATCACTGCCACACGAGCAACTGGAAAAGCCAGTCCGGTGGTCAGCCCAAAGCCGACATCACCCGTTCGTCTGCTCGGTCCAGCATCCATAATCTCGGCTCGAACATCTGGCAGATGGACTTCGCCATGCGCTTTACCATCTGGCTGCTCTACATCGTAGAGTTCGCCGACTGGAACTCTCAGGCGAAAATCGGGTACGGCTGTTCTCCAAGTGGCAGCAAGTTCAACATGGGCGCGACGGACAGTATGCCGTACCACACCGGCACCACGCAGAACTCCCGCACCTCGTATAGTTGCTGCCAGTACCGCAACATCGAGGGCTTGTGGGATAACGTGTACGACTGGATGGACGGTTGCTATTACAACGGCAGCGGCCTGAACGTCATCAAGAATCCCAACCAGTTCAGCGACAGCGCCAACGGCGTGAGTGTCGGCACCCCGTCGAACGGCTACCCCTCCAAGTTTACAGTGAAGACGAATGGCGGGTTCCCGATGTTCTACCCGACTGCTGCAAGCGGCAGCGATTCTACGTATTCGTGCGATAGCTGGGTCTTCCTCACGTCGAGCCCGTGCCTCTTCGTTGGTGGCTACTACGGCCAGTACACCAACCGCGGCCTGTTCTGCGTCGGCTGCAA
>OLPW01000495.1_pt1 | contig 46819 bp, 37 predicted proteins | sample 1672161 | NCBI WGS metagenome assembly OLPW01 (sample SAMEA3136654, study PRJEB25190) | human gut metagenome
CGGCGATGTTCTCGGGGTTGCCGGCGTAGGTCAGCTTGTCCAGGACGGTGACGTGGACGCCCGGGTGGTTCTTCACCACGTAGTGCACGAAGTTGCTTCCGATGAAGCCGCAGCCGCCCGTGACGATGATGTTCCTGGGCTCGAAGAGCTCTTCAGACATGTTTCTATCTCCCGTTGGATCGGATTAGTACTCGCGCGGGCTGTTGACGATTTCGCCGGCGGCGACCTTCTTCAGGTGCCGCCCGTAGACCGACTTGCCGTAGGCCTTCGCGGCCTCCTTGAGCCCCTCGGTCGTGATCCACCCGTTCTCCCAGGCGATCTCCTCGGGCACGGACACGGGCAGGTCCTGGGAGTGCTCCACGGCGCGGACGAACTCCGCGGCCTCGTGGAGGCTCTCCATGGTGCCGGTGTCCAGCCACGCGTAGCCGCGGCCGAGGGTCACCACGGAGAGCGTCCCCTCCTCCAGGTACATCCGGTTGAGGTCGGTGATCTCAAGCTCGCCGCGTGCGGAGGGCCTCACCTCGTGGGCCTTGGCGGCGACATCGCCAGGGTAGAAGTACAGTCCGGTGACGGCGTAGGAGCTCTTGGGCTCGGCGGGCTTCTCCTCGATGGATACGGCCCTGCCCTGCGCATCGAACTCCACGACGCCGAAGCGCTCGGGGTCGTCCACGTGGTAGCCGAACACCGTGGCCCTACCGGACTCTGCGTTCTGCACGGCGCGCGTCAGGTGGCGCGACAGGCCGTTGCCGTAGAAGATGTTGTCGCCCAGCACCAGGGCGCACGGCTCGCCGGCGATAAAGTCCTCGCCGATCGTGAAGGCCTGCGCCAGGCCGTCGGGGCTCGGCTGCTCTGCATAGGAGAGGTTCACGCCGTAGCGCGAGCCGTCCCCGAGCAGGCGCTCGAAGTTGGGGAGGTCCGTCGGCGTCGAGATAATGAGGATGTCACGGATGCCCGCCAGCATGAGGGTGGACAGCGGGTAGTAGATCATGGGCTTGTCGTAGACCGGCAGCAGCTGCTTGGAGGTCACGAGTGTGAGCGGGTACAGGCGGGTGCCGGACCCGCCGGCGAGGATGATGCCTTTCATGAATTAGCCTCTTTTCGCATGTCGCTCGTCATTTTGATGGCGCTCAAGCTTTTCGATCGCCAACTGCTGGGTAAGCTCGCGAAGCTTCGTATCGAGCTGAGAAAGACGAACGCTCAACCTAAAGCAAACAATAAGCAAAATGAAGATGAAGAATAGAAACACGAAGTTCGAAGGCGACATGGTGCCAACGAGATTCGAAAGCCAGAAAAACACCTGAGGAAAAATACTGGCAAGCAGCAGCAGGGCCGAAAAGCAAAACCAGAACAGAGAATCCTCAAGACGCATCTTGGAATCACGAATCTTAACGGTCATATAACCAAACGTGAGCAAGGACGCTGCAAACAGCGTAATACGAAGCGGCAGCGTCATGCAGCATCGCCCTCCAAGCTTTTACGGAAGAACTGGATAAACAGAATAGATAAAGTCATGCGAAGCATATACTTGGCGGACGACTTCCAGTTAAAGTAGCTCTCCCCCGCCTCGCGCTCGGCCATCTGAACCGGCACCTCGACAACTTTGGCATGGGCGGCACGAATAAGGTATGAAACAGTATCGGGCTCGGGACCCATGTTGAGCCCAAGTGCGAGAAGCTTAATCATGCGCTTGTTAAAAGCACGCATACCCGACGTGGGGTCGTGAATAACCTGACCAGTCGTGAGCTTAATGGCACCCTGGATGATATTGCTACCAAACATGCGCAGCGAGCCGCCCTTAGACTGATCGACGAATCGCGAACCGATCGCGATATCACATGTCTGGAGCGCTTGCACAAGATCATGAATATACTGCGGCAAATGCTGGCCATCAGCATCAAACTGAATAGCGCAATCATAACCATGACGATAAGCGTATTTAATGCCCGCCTGAAATGCGCCGGCAAGTCCAAGGTTGCAGGGCAGATCCAAAAACGGATAACCATTTTCACGGCAAATTTGAACAGTTCCATCGCTGGAGCCATCATTAACGACCAAGTAATCAGCATCGGGAACAAAAGCGGTCAGTCTGCTGACCGTAGACCCAAGGGATTCCTCTTCGTTATATGCTGGAATAATAATCAGTGTCTTCAAAGCTCACTTCCGAAACAACGTGGACCTATCAAATATAATACCGAAGCACGGGGCTTTAGACCTTACTACTCGCCAATCCTGCCTAAAACAGCGCATCAATCGGTGTTTGGATAAAAATGTACTCGCAACTTCAGGGTTACGACCTCGGCAGTTTACCAAGATATATCCTTGCCGATCGCTTTCCTGAACAATCGATATGCGGATAGAGCGGGCTTAAAAAGTCCAAGTTTAACGAAAGTGGACGCAAGCGAAGCCTTTAAGAAGATTCCGCCATTCTTGCAGCCATAGCATATTGACAGATAGCGAGAAGTGCGCCAATAAGGAAATTCACGATCAGCCGCCGCAATTAAAGCGTCAATCTCATTGCCTACGTTCGATATACAAGATCCCAACAATCGAAAAGACATCGATACAACAATGTGTGCAAAAGCAACCGCATCAAATGCATCAAGCATCTCAATAGAACGGCAATCTTTGTAACAAGAGCGAATTTCAGCCATTGCCACAATTGCGTCTTTGAGTTGCCCCGGATTTATCGAATTAATGGTCGAGTCACCGTGAACTCTGTACTCGACCAAGGCCTCTGGAAGATAGGAAATTAGGCCATCACTCCGTAAGAGCGCGAGAAGCAGTAAAGACAAGTCGTCAAGCATCACCGGAGCAACAGAGAGTCTATGGCTATGCTTTAGAAGCGAAGCTTTATATATCTTATTCCATGGAGCGGGATTAATTTGAAGCAATCTACCCGGATCTTTGTTTAGCGAAAAAGATCCCAAAGGCTTGCAAAACTCAGCAGACATCAATTTACCGGTACCAACATCAATGCGATTAAATCCACATACCGCCAAATCACAATTAATGGAAGAGGCAAATTCATACATCTTGTCAATAAATCCTGGCACAGCAACGTCATCACTATCTAGAAACATAATGTAGTCGCCCTCGGCCTTTTGAATGCCAGACAAACGAGCCAGCCAGGCGCCGGAGTTTTTTTGATTGACAACAATAACTTCAGGATAGCGCAAGCGATACGAATCCAATATATCTGCCGTCTTATCTTTAGAGCCGTCATTCACGCAAATTATCTCCAGCCTCTGAAAACCCTGACTTAGAAGAGAGTCTAAGCAGGATTCAATTGTGAGCTCGGCGTTATAGCAAGGTACAACAATGCTGACAAGCGGATAATTAGTGTGACGAATCGACACGGTGCTCCTTAGTTAAGAGATTATTCAAGTAGATTAAGCTCTATAGTAGTTTTTACTATAGAGTTCTGATTCGAAATCAGACAAAAGAGGATTAAATGCAATTTACGCCAAAGCAGCTAACACAACTCAAGAACATCGAGCTCGAGATGCTCGATGAGCTTGTCCGCATTTGCGACGCAAACGGAATCAACTACTTTCTCTCGGGTGGAACTTGTTTGGGTGCCGCACGCCATAAAGGCTTTATTCCTTGGGATGACGACATAGATGTCGGCATGCTCAGAGAAGACTACGACCGTTTTGCAAAAGTATGCAAAACGGAGCTTCGCAATAGCTTTGTGTTCCAGGACATGGGCACTGAACCCAGCTGTGGCCTTGTTTTTGGCAAGATTCGCAAAAATGGAACGGTATACTCAGAGATTTACTCTTCGCATATCGCAATGTCGCAGGGCGTATGGATTGATATTTTCCCATATGACCGAGTTTCAAACGATCCGTCAGAACGCGTCAAGCAATATCGTAAGGTTTCGCTCCTTAAGAACCTTTATATCGTCAAGTGCGGATATAAGTTTCCACAAAATAAGAGCGAAATACAAAAAGCCGCCTATTATGTAGCAAAGGCAATGTGCCTTTTCATTCCCCGAAACTGGATAATCAGTAAAATTGACAAGGCAATGCGCACTTACAATCAAGATGAATCATGCCGTTATGCGATGCCTTTTGGCGGCGCTTACAGTATTGAGGTAGAAACCGAAGAACTTGCGAGGCTGCAAGCCCTTACACCTATTGAATTTGAGGGTAAGCAATACAAGACGTTTGCCGACTGGGATGGCTATTTAACAAAACATTACGGCGATTATATGCAGCTCCCGCCCAAAGAAAAGCGTCGAGCGGGAGTACACTACGTTAAAGAACTTAAATTGCCTCAGGATTAATATATGTTTAAAAGCATCTTGCCCTTAAACATGAGATTTTCAAGTGGAAATGGCTGTGAAAACGCAGGGTCAAACATCATACCCAAACGCCTTGCGAAACTACGTTGCCCACTAACAAAACGATGCACAAGCTCCCTGTCCTCATCGTTCATACTTTCGGCATAGCCATCGAGCAGCAGGGCTGCAGCATGAGTAAGGTCGTGTTTGGAAGGCTCCAACAATGAGCTAACAATGCGCTTAACGCGATGGACGCTTAAACTGTTTAATCCACGCTCGCCAACCTGATTTTGACCAGAAATGCGACGCTTAATATAGGCATGATTAAGATCGGGAACTTGAGCATTTAGCGATCGGGCAACCAAGTGAACCCATCCATCATGGATGCGAGGCCAATCTCGAGGTGCATATTGCTGAAGTACGGCCGCAAAAGACGAATTAAATACCATCGTGCAGCCAGAAGCCCAATTTACAGTCAACAGCAAGGCAAACGAATCGGCATAGGGACCAAAGGCTTCATACTCTCTTGATCCGCCATTAAGCTGTTCGTCGACATTGCATACGTCGCTGTAATAAAGATGCGGACCTTCACCAGCCGCCGCAACAGCCTCAATAGCCCTGTACAGCTTATTAGGCATCCAATAGTCGTCTTGGTCAGAAAATGCAAAGAAGTCATAGGCCATGGGATCACTGCCGTAAAGCATGTCCATAAAGTTTCTAGCAAGGCCCTTGTTCTTCTCATTAACAGCAAACAGAACATTTGGCATACGCTGAGCATAGCCAGAGCAAATCTGAGGAGTTGCGTCGCTCGAGCCGTCATCCGAGATAAGCAACGTAACGTTTACACCCTCCTGAGCAAGGATACTATCGATCTGTTCAGCAACATATTTCTCGCCGTTATATGTAGCCATCATCACAAGGACGGATGGTTTCTGCGCTATCACGTTAGTCATGAACGCTCCAGCAATCAATCATGGCACGGTACATATCAGAAAGCGAATCGTTGGGCTCCCAGCCCAACGCCTTGAGCTTAGATGAATCGAGCATGAGGTCAGAGGCCTTCCTGAACGTCGCCTCGCGCTCGGGGTCAAACTCTCTGCGGACCTGTGTACCCTCAGCGCCAAACTGGTTAAGAACCAACTGCGCCATTTCCCTAATGCTGCAATACGCATCCTCGTTAACTGCGTTATACGCTTCTCCCGATTGACCATTAACCAGTGCAATCAAAATAGCGCGCACAGAATCGTCGACTGAAAGGTAGCCGTTGCGCTTAAGGCCATCACTCAACAAGACGATGTCCTTGCCGTCAATGGCATGACGACCGAAATCGGCAAACACTCGCATGTCGTCGGGATGGACACCCTCGCCAAACGTCTGAGCCAAACGCATAACAACCGAAGGGACACCGTGCTCAGTGGCATACGAAGCACACAGGCACTCGACAAGACGTTTTGCCTCGGGATAGCTGTTACGAACGACCATGGGGTCCAGTTTACCAAGGTTATCCTCAGTAGCCACACCTTCGACCTCGCCGTAAACCTCCATAGTAGAGAGGAACAGAACCTTCTTCGCATCTACAGAGTAAGCGTACCTCAGTACAGCCTCCCCGCCATGAACAATCTGCATAATCGTCGTGGCGGGAGTCTCGAGGAAGCTCTTGCTTGATGTTCCGCAGGCAGCATGGACTACATAATCCACGCGCTCGGAACCCGCAAGCTCATCGCCAAGCGACCACTCCAGAACTGAAACGTCATTTCGGTCGCCAAACAGAGCCTGCGCTTTTTTAATATTTCGAACGGGCAGAACCACGCTGATGCCGGCATCAACGCAATCGTTTCTAGAGAGCAGAGTCCTCACGATCTGAGAGCCTATGAGACCCGTTGATCCTGTCACCAAAACGGTCTTACCGTCCAACTCGGCCCAGGGCAGATTGGCCTGAGTGGCAATCTGCGCAGCACGGTCAAACAAAAATTTATCTACAGCGGCCATAGCTGCTCCATTTCCTTGTAATCAACAAACCCCTTAAAGGCAAAGAAATCGCGCTGCGTGGTCACCTTAATATTATCCGCAGGCCCCTCAACCGTATGGGCTTTGTGTCCATAGTGCGCCATAAGCGAGATTGAATCGATGAAATCATGTCTGCCCTCCTTGCGTGCGCGGAGGTGCTCGGCATAAATATCGTTAAACTTGAAGCCTTGGGGAGCACGCGCAAGCTTGCAACGGGAACGGTCGACGACACGTTCCACCACGCCATCCTCCTCCTCGATAATCGTTTCAGGAGAAGGAGCAACCGTTGCGGTGGGACCATACTGGCAAACAGAATCGACACACGCGGTGATAGTCTGCTCATCAATAAGCGGTCGAACGCCGTCATGAATCAAAACAATAGAGTCCTCATCCGTTACGCCAAGCCGATTAAGCTCAGAAAGACCATTAAAGATGGAATCCTGACCCGTCTCGCCACCTGGAACAATCGACAAGACCTTGGAGTAGTGAGCGGCCTCGACTATTTCACGCATATGGTCCATACCCGAGGCAACACACACGACAACGACGCCGGCAACCATGGGATGCTTTTCAAAATGGTCGATGGTATGGGCGATAATGGATTTGCCCCCCAATTCCAAAAACTGTTTAGGGACCTTCGCGCCTCGCATGCGCGATCCAACACCGCCGGCAAAAATAACAACAAAGACGCTATTATGAAATGAGCTAGTCATTACTTATGTAACCACCTAATAAAAGAACAAATAACTGTGTCAAACTACCGTAAATCCCAACATCTCTAAGCAGCGAATACCTCGATATCAACTTTATTTTATCTAAAATACGGCATGAGCCAAAACTAGAAAGCTGTCGTAGATCATCAAAATAGGAGCAACGGACAGGAAGCGTCGAATCAAGAAGCGCTTTAGCACGCAAGGCAAATAAACTCTCTTTGCTATATGCATTCCTAATGGAACCTGGAGTCAGAAAACGTTTTAAACCGTTGGCAAGCTTTTCGAAAAGATTTAATGTAGCATCTGCACCTACAACATTATTTTCATGTTGACGATAAAGCAGTGTCTTTCTTTTCAAAAATCCGATGTGTCCACAAGCCATAGTTGTAACCGCAAGCCAATGATCATGATAAGCAAAAGCATCTGGGATGGGAGAACTCAAAGCGTTTAGCACCGCACAGCGGTTGACCATCACAGTACAACCCTGAACAACATTAGAAACAAGAAGCTGAGGAAGAGAAACGGAACCGGGTTTGAAAGAAAGCCCCTGAACAAAAGAATGCTTGATTACAGATAGTGAAGAATCGACAACTATAGCATCTGTAAAAACCAAAAGAGGAACTGATTGTCCGAACAACGATTCAAGCTGATTCATTTTTTTTAATGTTAGTTCAACTTTATCGGGTAACCAGAAATCGTCTTGATCGCACAACATCACATAGGGAGAAGAGGAAGAGGCTAGAAGATACATAAAGTTCTTGGTAGCAGAATGAAACGGATTCAGTGCCGAAACGTTACAGATCCTTGAATCAAGACCACAATACTTGTTGATAAGCGCAATTGTGTCATCGGAAGACCCGTCATCAGAAACGAGCAGACGCCATTCATTAAAAGATTGAGAGCGAATAGAGTCGATTTGTTGAGCCAAATATTCGCCGCCATTATAAGTAGCCATGCAAATATCAATCAATGTAGCTCCCATATAGTTCCTAGATGACGTTTAGACAATACTTCGAAGCAGATAATAAAAAGTGCAAAGTTTAATAAACCTATTCTCAAGTAAATAAAATGCGATTTTTTTGACGATGGGACATTTTTGACCTTTATAAATATCGAGCATTTCTTTAAAAAAGGTAGATTGACTGACTTCGAAAACAGCGTTTGCAGTCAATCCGAATTTTTTAGAAGAAGCAATGGAACGTAATATATGGTCAGTAGACATCAAAAAACACAATGCTTGTCCAAATCTATCGTCATTACAGAAACAATATTTAAGAGAAATTTGCTCCTCAATAAATACAATCTGTTTAAAATGATCAACCGATAACAAACGTTCAGTTGTTGAATTGCTATTAATTCTATAATAATAAATAGGTTTGTTATGCAAGTAAAAAGATTGTGCTTTGGAGATTATATTAGAAAATTCAAATCTATCCTCATTGATAACAAGATTTACTTCGTCAAAATCAGAAAAAAGAGGACGTCTAATAGCTTTGCTTGCAAGATTATTTAGTTTATAGGAATTAATAAAAGCAAATGTAATATCTTTTTTATCAATGAACCCATTGCCCTGTGAAAACACAGCCGAATAATTAATAAAATGGTCGAGAGAATTTAAATCTCTAGTCATATTAAACATAATAACGTCAGGCGAAGAGCATTCAACGATACGCCTTAAATCCAAAAGGGCATGATTGGAAATAAGAGTATCATCTGCATCAATGCAAATGACATACTCACCGCACGCTGCATTAATTGCACGCCTTCTAGATGAAAAAGGACCGAGTCTATGATCGTTTTTAAGATATAGAAGTTGGTCAGCCGGAATTAACGGTTGATTGCTTAGATAATCAACCAATCCATCGCTAGAGCAATCGTCAACGAGAATTAGTTCCCAAGAGTTATCGAGCTGCGACTTCAAGCTTAAGAATAAATCAGGTAAATATTTTTTACAGTTATAAATAGGCGTGCATATCGAGAACAGCGGAGACCGGTTCTCAGCAATAAGCTCCTGATTACCCATTAATGATACAACCCGTCTTAAAAATGTAATATCGTTCATATAATTGCCGACAACAAACTTCAACTTAGAAATTCACTATTGGCAAGAGAGGCTATCGACTAGACGCCAAGACAGAAACAATACGCTTTGAGGCAAAGCCATCTCCGAAAGGATTGCAAGCTTGACTCATCGATAAATAAGCCTTCCGGTCCGACAAAAGTCTCGAAAATTCGTTATAAATGACGTTTTCATTTGTTCCGACAAGTTTGAGAGTGCCAGCTTCGACGCCTTCAGGTCTCTCTGTAGTATCCCTCATAACGAGAACTGGTTTACCCAGACCAGGAGCCTCTTCTTGAATACCACCGGAATCCGTTAGTATCAAATAACTTGCTGACATAAAATTATGAAAATCAAGGACTTCAAGAGGGTCAATAATATGGAGGCGATCAAAACCATCGAGCTCCTCATGAGCGGCTTTTCGAACATGGGGGTTCATATGAATTGGATAAATCGCTTTTGTGTCTGGATGCTCCTCCATCACTCTACGAATTGCACGGAACATGTGATGCATAGGTGCACCTAAATTCTCACGACGATGAGCTGTAATAAGAATCAGACGACTATCTTTTGCCCAATCAAGCTCAGGATGTGAATAACCTGAGCGAACAGTTGTGCGAAGTGCATCGATACCGGTATTACCGGTAACCCAAATTTTAGAGCCAGGCTTTCCCTCGTTAATTAAATTATCTTTAGCGGTGGAAGTGGGAGCAAAATAATAATCCGTAATGATATCAACGGCTTGTCTATTAAATTCTTCAGGCCAGGGGCTGCTTATATTATAAGTACGAAGCCCCGCCTCAACATGACCAACCGGAATATGAAGATAGAAGCAAGCCAGAGCAGCAGCAAATGAAGTGCTGGTATCGCCGTGCACAAGAACAATATCCGGGTGCTCAGCTACCAGAACATCCTTAATCTTGAGAAGAACGTCGCAGGTAACGTCAAATAAAGATTGACCAGGTTTCATAATAGCTAAATCGTAATCAGGAACCACTTGAAATACTTTCAAAACCTGATCAAGCATTTCGCGATGTTGACCGGTCACCGTTACAACTGTGTCAAAGCGATCAGAATTGGATTTAAGCTCATTAACAAGAGGACACATTTTTATGGCTTCGGGACGCGTACCAAAAACTAACATCACTTTCATTTTTGCAATCCCCTTCTAGCTAAAGAAATTAATAGCTGCTTTAAAAAATCAAATGAATCGTCTTTGTGAAATACCAGGCAGAAATATAAATTAATGATCGCCAGAGAAAGAACCGTCTCAAACAAAAAGGACATAATTGAAATTGAAAAGTATGAAAACAGGCTGTTTAACAGAATGCAAGGAAATAAAGAAATTATAAACCAGAAGACATAGCATTTAAAATAGTCTGCCGGAGAAGTATGGAATAGGTATTTATATAGAATAACACCCTCTCTCCAAGCACTTGTAAGAAGTGTACTCACAAACGTTCCAATAAACACGCCGACAATTCCAAGATGAATAACTCCAACAATAGAAATAACAAGATTTAAAACAGCCTGAATTAATGGACGCAATTTGTCCTTCACAAATAGACCGGAAGCATTAACAAAACATACGTTAATGATTCGAGATGAGTTCCAGAAAAAATGGATAGATAGAACTATGGTCACGGATTGATCTAACAAATAGTCAGAACCCAGCCAAAGAGTAATGAAATTATTAATCAATAGATAAAAGCAGGCCGCACAAAGCGATGCTGCCCATATATTAATAAACCTCAACTTTTTATAGAGAGACAACTTCTCATCATCGACAGCATCAATCAAAGCATTGCCAATTGTTGGGACAAAACTACCAAATATTTTATTAAGGAATAAATCAAGGGCAGAGGATATCAGTTGATAATTCGAGTAAAGACCGACCGTAGTGACACCAATAAAGGTAGACAAAATAATGCTATCAGTGCTATTGAGAACAACACCACCGACTTTATGACACATCAATGCGCCTGTATCCTTTAGAATTCGAATACACTTTGATTTGGACAACTTAGCATTCGATTGAGAGACAATAGAAGGATATTGGCGAGAAGAGCATACGGACAAAAAGTAATTATAAAGTATGCCAATACAGATTCCCACAGTTAAAACTAAAGTATAGTTAGCAGAAATCAACAATATAGCTATTTTTATAAGATTTGACAGAATGTTATAGATACAGTTTGCAGAAGAAATTAAATAACCCTTCTGATCGGCATTAAGAAGAGATTGCCTATAAACGCAAAAATAACTTGAAGCACTCTGAATAACGAAAAGCCAATAGACAAGATTTAGATTAACATCTGAAGGAATATTTCCAGGATCAGCAATTACCGAGTCAATAAACGGGTAGAAAACTCCGCCTAAAACAAGAGTAAGAATTCCGATAATTGAATATACGGTTTTGTAAAAATTTAGTAGCTCCGCACAGGATTTATCATCACCATCTTTTATAGGTCCATACATATTAAAAGCGATTACGGAACCGATACCAAGTTCTGTAAGCGAAAAAACTTGCAATATATTTGTAAATAGCGAAGAAATACCAAGATAGCTCGCATTTAAGACATAGAGAAAAACAGTTCTAAAAATGAACGAACCTAAATAATTGGCAAGCTGCTCACCAACACCTGCAATAGATGCAAGAATTGCATTTTTAGCTCTAGAGTTACTATTTGCCATAAAATATTAGCCTATCAAATTAATTAAAAGGATGTCGAAAATGCGAATAAAGCTTCCTCAATTTCTCCTTTTGATGATATCTAGAAAGCTCATTTTTTTGCGAGTGAACTAAGTTCATATCCCTTTCATATAGAAACTGAAATCCCATTGCTGAGAATTCAGTAATAGCTTCTTGCATCTTAATTAGATTTGAAAAATTCATAGAAAGGGCACCGTCAGCCTGGCCATAGCGCATCGCAAGCGCGGGATCAGAGCCCCAAACACGATGGTCGTTGAAGGGGTGAGGGGGAACATAGGTCATTATCCCGTGTTCAGCTGCTTTTAAAGATAGCGTCATATCCTCAGCAACAATTTTATAGTTCTGGAGTGCTTCTGTTCCCTCAAACATATAGTCGAGTGTAAACTTTGGCAAAAACCAGGAGTGGCCAACAAAATCGACTTGCATAGTCCTTTTATTAGGTTCTGCCCATCCAACCCGGTAGTACTTTGATTTATCGAGTGGGTAACCAGCAGGATCCTGAAGAACAACGCCAATCGCACCGTAAATTCCAACTTGATTCATCATGGCAAAATGGCAGCTTTCCAGCCAACAATCACCAGGAATGGTATCGTCATCAAATAGGCAAACATAGTCGTTTTTACAGGAGCGAGCATAATTGAAACGCTCCCACACACCCCTATTAGACTTCTCAATTCGCACATCATCAAAATAGCCAAGAACTGTTTTTTCAAAATTAATCGAATAATAACTGTCTATGCCATCCTGAAACAGAATAATTTCTGAAGGTTTTAATGTTTGTTTTTCTAGGGCAGCAAGCTGCTTCTCTAAAGCATCAGGTTTTTTATAAGAGGTAAGAACAACAGATACATTAAAACTAACCTTGTCTGGACGAAACATCCAACAGTTGCGCTTAGCATAAATAGTGTTGGGATTTGAATAAGGCCTCGTATCAGAACCATGGATATAGGCATCAATTGAGGAACCGAAATCGACATAACAATTATTTGGATTGTTTTTATACAATTCATAAATAATTGGTTCAGCCATAGGACCAGCGGAAACGACATACAGCAGATTCTCTCGATCACCAAAATCCCGAATAATTTGAGAGACCAGTTTGCCACATTCAGTTTCCCAGTAATTGATGCAATCATCGCCAACTGGATAGTACTTAAGAACATTCAAATTGCCAATTGTATTAAACTGGCCAGCTTGATTTGCAATTACAACGGCATCACGGGTCAGTCTTTTAAAATCTCTTTTAAAAGACTGATAATTAGAATTAACGAATAGGTTAGCAAATGTAATATTTTTACTTTTAATATGCGTTGAATACCAGTAGTAGGCGGGACGATCGCAGCAGGGGCAAGAAATGCCATAAAAAACATTATCGTTATCTAGAGTAAGCGTGTTCTTTAATGCGGTAGCCAAAGGCGAGTCGCCCTCTGACGACCATCCTTCTTGAGCTACAACCTTTTCACCGGTCATGATCGCTCTTTCACCATCACCATAGCGCAAAACCGTAATATTATCGCCATTGGCAATGCGAGAAAAAATACGCTCATACTCGTCTTTAAGAAAAATTTTCTCCACTGTATACCTTCTTAAACTATATCTATCAATTATCCGATAACTTCAAGTACGATTGAATTGATGCTCTCTCCATAACCAATACCAGGAACAGCCCATTTTCCATTCAAGTCAGTCGTTTTAGGCGCGCATCCCCGTTTGACATATCCGAAACGGGGATCAACGCAGGTTTTGTTTAGAGGTTCATCAGTAGCGTAAGCCTTAAGATGTTGAACCTGAGCGCGAAGACCGATTCGAACAGACTCAAAAGTGTATCCAGGCTTACCGGCTCCCGTAGCTCCCAAACCACCAAAATTGCACTGCTCAGGCTTAACAAGATTGCCGAACTTTAAATAACCTGTTTCTTTCATGACCTGGGCATAGAGCACTTCAGGAGAGATGCCTTCAGAAGTTGCCTCTTCATAAAGAATCTTGCAGAACTCTTTAACTGTGGCAGCCCCTTTGTTTTTATAAACAGATTTCGGATAGGCCTGCTCCCCAACAGTTCTTAGATAATGGGCCGCAGCATCTTCATATGAAGAAAAGGCGGGAGACATAATGTAGCCCTCGAAACTGGTCATGCTCGACCCATCGCGCCGCTCTTTTAATCCATATTTAAGGTAATGGGTATAGTAAGCCTTTAAATTTTTACCGAAAGCCTTGCGAAGATCTAAATAACGAGTTTTATAGCCATGCACGTCGAACGCCTCGGAGCCGCGGCGGCCCTCGGCCATTCCGTAGTTGATGAAGTGGCGCAGGACGGCAGAGTCGTCGAGCATCGTCACGCCGCCGTTGGTCGTCTTGGTGTATGCCTTCTCGACGTCGTCGTTGCGGGAGAGGTAGTACCCGGGGTCATAGACGGGAGCGTAGTCCACGCCGCCCGACGAGGTGCGAAGCCCCTTGATCTTGGAGCAGCCGGTAGCGTGGCGCCCCTCGGACTTCCCGTAACTCATATAGTGCTCGTAGTACCTTGCGAGGTCGGTGCCGTAGGCGGCGCGGAGGTCGGGGTACTCGTTGTAGTAGCTCTGCACGTCGAACGCCTCGGAGCCGCGGCGGCCCTCGGCCATGCCGTACCGGATGAAGTGGCGGAGGACGGCGCCGTCGTCGAGCATCGTCACGCCGCCGTTGGTCGTCTTGGTGTATGCCTTCTCGACGTCGTCGTTGCGGGAGAGGTAGTACCCGGGGTCATAGACGGGAGCGTAGTCCACGCCGCCCGACGAGGTGCGAAGCCCCTTGATCTTGGAGCAGCCGGTAGCGTGGCGCCCCTCGGACTTCCCGTAACTCATATAGTGCTCGTAGTACCTTGCGAGGTCGGTGCCGTAGGCGGCGCGGAGGTCGGGGTACTCGTTGTAGTAGCTCTGCACGTCGAACGCCTCGGAGCCGCGGCGGCCCTCGGCCATGCCGTAGTTAATAAAATGTTGGAGGGCCTTGTCCTTATCGTTGTTGGACCATTTAGCGACATCAGGATTATTCTTTAGGTAATAGTCAGCATCAAATACAGCAGAGTAATCCATCCAACTAGAACGCGGGAATTGAGCAATAATCGCATCGGCGTCAGCTTCCCCCAGACGCTTGCAACCAGCATCGCTAAAGTATTTCCAAACGTCACCCGAATTAGAAATAAAGCCATGCTCGATCAAGATGCCAGGGATCCCCTGCTCGCGAGCACAGCGAATAACGGCAAATTCGTCACCAACCGTCATCTGAAACACGCCACGATAGGTCAAGCCAAGCGCAGACAAATTATTCATTACTTTTTGGGCAAGCTCGACAGAGGCTTTCGTATAGCTCGTGCCATTGGCCGTAGGCGCGTAAACCTCAGCACCATGCGCCGCAGAACTACCAGAGTTAATATGAAAACTCACAAAAGCTTGTGCACCCTGCTTTACGCATCGCTGAACGCGGTACAGAAAATCGTTGCTGCCATAAGATCCACTTTGTCCTCGAGACATCACGACCTTAAAACCATATCGCTCCAGCTTGGCCTTACAGGCAACAGCAATCTTCCAAGTAAGATCCGCCTCGCTCTTCCCATTACCTTGAGCGCCGGGATCAACGCCGCCATGGCCAGGATCAAGAGCAATAACATACGCACCGTTCACAGCAGTACCGGCAAGAGAGAGAGACTGCTCCCCATTTGAGGCGGTAAGTGCGTCGCCAATCGTGGCAGCCTGAATCGCATTGCCAGAATCATCTGAATAATAAACAGACGAATTAGCACTGCCTTCGGCGAGGCCGTCGTCCACAGCGGCATTCGCATCAATGTCGAACGCATATCCACATTGCATCAAATCGACACTGTGTTCCGTGGCATCGCCTTGCAGATGATAGGAGATCGAAATCAAATCATATCCGCACTCGGCATAATCCTTACCGAACTGAAATGCGGCAGCATTGCCGCTGACGGCCATCGCACTAACAGAAAGGGAGTTACCAGTTGTTGATTCCAATTCAAGAGTCGCATCTGTGAGTACATCAGAATCGTTAGGGGTAGCAAAAGCAATCACCTGGTCCACACCGACTGGAAGCTGCGGATAGGCGATATAGAGATACTGATACGAATCGGTTAAAACGTCGCCGTTCCCATCCGCCACAACGGAAGAGTCATTTTCTTCTGCGGCAAGATTGTCAGAGTCGACCTGATTCTTATTGGAGGGCGAGGAGGCGGGGTCGTTAGTCGAGTTTGAATTGCTCTCAGAATCCGCGACTTCAGCAGTTGAATCCTGCTGAACAGGTTCACCGTTGATTGCATAGGCAGTGGCGACAGGCCCGATCAGCGGATTAAGTCCAATAACTAACGCCGCAACGAAAGTCGCAAGAAGTAGCAGATGACGTTTCATACCAACCCCCATCAGATACAAGTACAGGTGATGCTCTCGAAATTATAAGGCAGGTGGAGCCCATGAGCAGCAAGCCAACCGCAAAAGCACTTCCCGGAAAAACAAAGCAAATATAGAGGGCTACAAGTTAGATCGATTTACATGTATATTAGCCCACGCAATCCATCAGGCCATAAATCAAAACAAAAAACAGCATTCGATGTTAGCCGCCTTTTTTGACCTGATTTACGCGAGGCTACGACGAAGAACAACGCAACGGTTTTAGTTGCCTTCACCCAAATGCAACTAAAACCGTTGCAAACGCAATTAGGTATAATTCTTCCAAATCGCCTAGAGAAAGTGTTTGAATGCTGACCGTAATCGTGCCTACTTACAATGCCGAGTCGTATCTTTCTCAGGCTATAGGCAGCCTATTAAACGAAAACAAAATCAACCTGGAGATCCTCGCCATCAACGACGGATCCACCGACAACTCGCTCGCCGTTATGCAAGATTTCGCTGCGCGCGACTCACGCGTTCGAGTGATCGATAAGGCAAACCAGGGTTACGGCGCAACCTGCAATCTGGGCATTCGCGAGGCAAAGGGCGACTGGATTGCCATCCTCGAGCCCGATGATTGGATCGAGCCCGGAATGTACTCCGACATGCTTGCCTTTGCCAAACGCGAATTTGGCGATCCGAACAAGCTCGATATTATTGAGACCCCGTATTGGATCATTCGCAACCCCGATACTCCCCAAGAGGTCAAACTACACTGCGCATATCGCGGTCGCATTAAACCGCCTCGGCAACCATTCACCATTCACGACGCTCCACACCTGCTGGCCCATCATCCGTCCATTTGGTCGGCAATCTATCGTCGCGACTTCCTGTTGCAAAACAATATCTGGTTTAAGGAAATCCCCGGTGCGGGCTGGGCCGATAATCCATTCCTTGTCGAAACGCTATGCCAGGCAAAGGCGATCGCTTACTGGCCCAAGCCGTATTACTGCTACCGCGAGGAAACGCCCGAAAAGGCGGCTGCTCTGGCCAAGCGTGACCCCTTGATGCCGTTTAATCGCTGGAACGATATGGTCGATATTCTTGAGCGGCTCAACGTCACCGACCCCGCCGTTTGGACACCCCAAATCACACGTGGCTTCACCTATATGGGCATCATGATTGAGCACACCGGAATTGAAGGCCACCCCGAAATCGAGCGGGCGATCCACAGGATGTTCGAACGCATGCCACAAGAGCTGGTATTTGCCAATCCTCGCGTTACTCCCGCGGCCAAAAAGCTCTATGCCGAGTATATGGGCATCGCCGACCCTAAAATCAGCTACTGCGCATACGCCAAGGACCTCGTGGGCGAGGGCTTGTATAACGTATGGAACAAGGGCCCCAAGCAGACTCTAAAAATGATCACATCGCACTTTGGTTCATACAACGCACGCGCTGGAAAATAGTCTGATGATATCCTTCGCCTCGGGAGAGCCCCGTCCAGCCGGCGCTATTTTGCTCGGAATCCTTATGAGCCTTTGCCTCGCGCTTGTCCTGCTCCTCATGGATATCGTACGCAGGGCCGTGGTCGACGCCATCAAGGCCCATGTGAACGGCTAAACGACCTTCTGACTCCTCAGACCACGAAGCGCGCTAACACCCGAAGCAAATAAAACCGCAAATACAATCGCCCAGTTCTTGCAGCCAAATACCGGAATATGAACGATCGCATGGTCATGCATAAAAACGAAATAACCCAGAACAACAATCAGAGGCAGTGCCATGAGCAGCGACTGGATCAACACCTTTCGACGACGACCGCCTTGCGCGCCGCCCCGTATCGAGCAAACGAGCACGGCAATCCAAATCGCCAATACGGCAGCAAACGAAACAAGGCAAACGACGTTCGAGATCATCGCATAACCGGCAGTTGAGCAAATGGCGAACAGCTGCGGGCTCATGCAATAAAACTCCTTCAAAATCTGAGGCCAGTCAGCCTGGGGCAACAGTGACGAAGTCCCATGCGCAGACCAAAGGCCCATCTCGCCCAGAACGTTCGAAAAGACCTCGTCCCAGCCCAGCACAAATACCGCGACAACCCATTTCATCGCCCAGGTAAACACAAACGAAAGCCCAAACCCAAAGAGCGCCTGCAGCATCGTGACGACGCAACGCTTGGGGCGCTCACCCTTGGGGAGCGCAATGAAGGCGAAAAAGCAATGCAGGGCGACAACTGCGGCAGGAATCGTAAAAAAGTCAAGAAACGAAAACACGGCGCCCGTCGCTATCGACCAAAGGACAAGGCGGCTTGTGAAAACCCGTGCGTTCGGGGCCGAGCCCAAACGAAGGCTCATGCAAGACATCATGATGAGCGCCACAAAGAACGAGATGCACAGCAGCAGATCACCGATAAAATTGAAAAACAGATTGGTCGAGAACAACAGGATTGTAAGGAACCCCAACGTCAATGGCTTTGAAAATCGCTTCCGTAAGGCAACGTAAGCGCAAGCGGAGCCGACAATCGCCAGAGCGGCCGCAGGCACCACGACAACGTTGATACCGCCAATAAACAGGCAGGCATTCGTAAGTAGCTGCCATCCATGCCAATACCGGTAGTACTGCTGATGCGTAATCCCACCGGCTTTCGTAACGTCATCAATCTCGGCAACAGTCATCGTCTTAAATGGAGAACCTTGGTCCTTTTGCTGTGCGACTTCAATGATAAAGCGATTGTTATCAAAGCAAACAGGACCAGCTGCAACACGGTGGTCGTAGACATACATGTCAGACAACAGGGCAGAGGACTCCGAACCCTGCACATGCGACTCGATGACGGGCCTCGGCAGACAATTTGCCGCGGTATTGCTCAGGACAAATGCGGCCTGAAGAACCAAAAACAGCAACATGACCTTGACGGGAAGGCTATCGGCAAAGGAAGCTAAACGAGTTTTATTCACAGGGCATCCAAACACAAAGATCGCGTCCACGGGATTCGGCACCTATGTAATACCACAATGCGCGCTTGCAATCTCGCCGCGCACGCACGTCAACCAGGCTTGTAGCAAACGTTCTTGGTGATTAGTGGAACATTAACCGCGGGCGCCTACCTACGCTTACAATAGTCATGTCCAATGGGACAAGTTGTTTATTCCGCAGGGCCGAAATGCTGCCCACGCGAAAGGATATTCTCGTTCATGACTTCCACCCTTCCCGCCCCCATCGACAAGCTTGCCATCGTTGTCGTTACGTACAAGCGCCAGGAGCTCTTGGCCAACCTGTTCGACTCCATGACCGAGCTCACGGCAACGCCTTGGCGTATCGTGATCGTCGACAATGAGAATTCGCGCGAGACCGAAGCCATGTGCGTCGCATTCAACGAGCGCCTCGCCAACCTGTGGGGCATCGACACCGACCAGCCCGACGCAAAGGGTGGCACCGACCGCGTTATCTACGCGCCGCAGCTTGAAAACGGTGGCGGCGCGGGTGGCTTCTCCGCCGGCACCAAGTGCGCCTACGACTTGGGCGCCCAGTGGTTCTGGGTCATGGACGACGACGTGCTCGTCATCCCGGAGGGCATCGAGCGCCTGGCAAAGTGGACCGACCGCTACGACGTTATCCAGGGTTCGCGCCTGGACTTCGACGGCGGTGCCTTCTTTTGGCAGTACCAGCTCATCCTTTCGCTCGGTATCCCCAACCCCATCGCTAAGTGGGACCTGGGCCCCGAGGGCTACCGCGCCATGAACCAGCTGTGCTTTGAAGGCGGCCTGTTCTCGCGCCGCGTAGTCGACAAGATCGGCCTGCCCGATGCACGCTTTTTCATCTACGGCGACGATGCCTGCTACGGCTATGTTGCCAGCCAGCACTTCCCCGCCGCCGTGGTTGCCGACGTGGTGCTCAAGCGCGCCCGCGCCGTCTCTAACTGGGACATCGCCGGCAAACGCCAGCTCAACTCCACGAGCGACACCAACCGCTACTACATCATGCGCAATCGCGGCTTTTTGGCCCGCTACATGCAGATCTACGGTGACTACCACCCCATACTGTTCCGTCTGGGCAATGCCGCGACCTTTTGCAAGGAGTTCATTCGTCTGGCAGCGGTCGACAAGTGCTTTAAGACCGGCATCCCGGCGCTGCGCCGTGGCATGAAAGATGCTCGCAAGATTATCAAGGATCCCGACTGGAAGCCCATGCCGCCCATGAAGGACGCGGAGTAGCGGGCACCCCCGCAGCATCGCCTGCCCCTACAGCCGCTGGCACACCGCTGCCACATGCTGCCCGTCAAAACCGAATCCCCAGCGCATACGGCCCACACCGGGTCGCGGCACGCGAATCTTGTCGATGCCGTCGCGCTCTATGTCGAGCAGCGCCTGAACGGCCAGCAGCTCCAGGCCGAGCGCGTCCACGTCGGGGTCATACATCATGTTGATTGTTATCAGCGGGCGCTCGTCGAGCATGCCGATCGTGTCTGCCACGTCAAAAACAGCGCCCGTAGGAAATACCTGGATGTCCCAGCGATCCGCGCCACGCTTACGCCTCGAGGCAGGATTGGCATAGCCCGGCAATCCAAAGCAGAGCCCCTGCAAGAGCAGGTGATATGGCAGTTGCGCATCTGGGTTGTTCGCACCGATTCCCGCATCTCCCAGGATGCGGTCTAACGCCCGCTTCACCGCGTCCTCGTCCCCACGGCACAACCCGTCTCGAAACGCATCGACGTCTCGAACATCCTCGGCAGCACGCTCAAAGCAATCAATAATCACCAGACGAAAGGCCTGGCGAAGCTCGTTATTGGGCAACCGCAGAGCACGGGAGCAGCTGTCATGCTCCGGTTCTTCAGTCATATCAGTCGTCAGGAAACCAGACAGATACAGCGCCGTCCACAAACCATCATCAGACGAGGTCTCTGGCCCCGTAGCACCCAAACAAACCGGGACCTCAACGCATCCATGGGCCTCGAGCAAATCGAACAAGACCGAAAGGCGGTCGAGATTCCACCCAGCAACTACCCTACTTAGGCAATCGGCATACCCATACAGATCGGCACGCACAGGCGCCGTGCAGCCTCGGTCCAGAAAACCGATCACACGTGCCGGACTTGAGCAATAGGCCCTGCCAAACCGATATCCCTCGAGCCATTCACGCGCATCATCAAGGTATTCCTCGCGTCCAGCATGATTCAGCAGAGCCTCGACCTCGGCATCCGAAAAGCCGAACCAACGGTCGCACCACGTCGAAAGGGGCGTCGAAAGACAATACGAGCAGCAGCGCAAAGAAAGTGCCACCTCGGCAGGACCGGGACGCTCCCCCATCAGACACGTCAACCGTAGCGAATGGCCCGCGGTGGCAATGGCGTCGAACAGCACGCGATCGAGCAGCTCCGCCGGATCGGCGCCGGAAGCGCACCTCGCACTCGCACGGCCCAACCACGCCGCGTCGTACCCATCAACGAGCAATACAACCTGCTCATCGCAAGCCATCTCCAGCAGCTCAATGAGCAGACCAAGCACCGAGTCAACCTCGTCCGCGCTCGCCACGCCACGCGCAACGCGCTCGATGTGACGCACCTTATCTCGAGCTAAATCCGGGGCTTCCAAGAGTGCCAGCAGGCGAGCGCACTCGCCCGAAAGAGCATCGCGCACGACGTCGGCAACAGCGGTGCCACGTCTCACAGCGTCAGAAAAGTCCAGCGATATCACCGGATAGCAAGCGTACTCGTTCCTATAGCGCCCGCCGTCCGCATCCCAAATCTGAGCACCGGCAAACGAGATCCGACCGGCGCGACCGACCACGGGACGCTCCAGAAAAGCCTTGAGCATCGACAAGTTCATACTTTTGCCAAAACCCTCGGGTCGGCAGCACACCATAACTGACGCATCGCAATCCAGCATATCGGCAATAAACATGGTCTTGTCGACCAGCGCGCAGCAACCAAGAGCCTCCGCATAGTCGTGCATGCCGATGGGCAAAACCACATCGTCGGTACAGCCGATTAGACGTACGCCAAAGCCGGCAGCACAACCATTATTTGCCTGTTCAGACATTGCAACGTTCCCCCTAAATCGCAGCACGATGCCAATTGTAATGACGGCCTCTCACGTACTGATGTAGCGCGCAAACATATCGGGCAACGGTAGCAACATGGGGTGTGAGGGGGCATAACTAATCGTTGCACAACAAAACAGGGCCCGATGCATTCGCACCGGACCCCGTCCCGACTCTTTAGTTATCAGACAGCCGAGAGGCTACTCCTCAGAACCGTCCTCACCAGCAGTCTTATTCTGCTGATCGAGCTTATGCTTGCCACTCACAATAGACGTGGCACCCAGCGTGGCCAAGCTTGCACTGGCAAGGCTTGCCATAACGATGAGGTCGCCCGTCTTGGGCATGTTACCGCCTGAGGACTTGGTCGTAGTCGTCGTGGTCGTGGTGGTCACCGTTTTGGAGCCACTTTGCTCCTGGTTCCGGTTGTCGGTGTTGCCCTTACCGCCGTCCTCGCCCTGCTGCTTTCCGTCGTCGGTCTTGCTCTTTTCCTCGTCCTTCTCCTTGGATTCATCCTTCGCGACCGCGGTCTGCGTCGTAGAAGCCTGATCAGAATTGTTCTTGTCAGGAGACGAGTTGCTTACGCCAGCCATCAGCGAGGAACCAAACGTGTAGCCAAGCTGCACAACGAAAGAGGGCTTCTTGTCCGTCGAAGTAACGGGCGCGTCCGGCGCCTTATTCGAGTCGTCGTTGGAAGCACCGGAATCAGAAGCGGCGTCAGAGTTAGAGTCATTGCTAGAACCAGTATCGGCGGAAGAATCGCTCGAGCCAGTGGAAGAGTCAGAGGAACCAGCGTCGGCCGAACCAGAGGCGGCGCTGCCCGTATTGCCGGCAGAGTTTGAAGACGAATCGCCCGCAGCAGAGCCGTTCGAATCGGAGCCGCTCGAGAAAGAGCCGTCGTTGGTAGTGCCACCAGCAGAGCCATCGCCGTCAGTATCGGTCGAAGGCGCATCCATCCTGTCATCGTTGGCATCGTCACTCGAGTCGTCATTCGAATCAGGCGTCGGTGAAGGTGCCGGCGCGGGCTCGGGCTGCACAGGCTCCGCAGGCGTCGAGGCGGCCTCGTCCTCGGCAATATAGACCAGACAATCCTTGAGCTCATTGCGGTAGCGGTTCTTCCATCCCTCATGGTACTGAGGCTGACTCGAATACTTGCGCGCCACGTTATCAACCACGCTGTTGGAAAGCGCGGTCACAAACTCGCGGTCGGTCATATCGTTGGAAAGATTCGCCCAACGGAAAAAGTCCTGGCAGCCACCGGTACCGCACATATTGGTGATGCTCCACACCATGCCTTTGACACAATCGGCGCGACCGGAAATATCAATGCCCAGAGCGTTCTTGAGCCACGACTCGGTCACCGCATAGTAGGAGTTGTACGCATAGGCATCCTGCAGCGCCGAGAACTCTGTGGGGTCAGTGTTATAGGCGCCCAGGAAGGCCTCCTGCGCGATGCGGCCCAGCTCGGTGAGCTGGCCATTCGCATACATGGGGTTGCTTCCGTTGGAAATCTCGCCACCGCGGTCAATCGCGTCCTTAAGCATGCCGTACTTGGCAGAATCGTAGTTGTAGACCTGCTTCATAAACGGAATGAGCGACCAACGACGGTCGAACTGGTAATAGCCCAGCGCGTTGTATCCGTCGCCATACGAAAAACCCTGGTTGTAATTGCCGTGGCTCTCGTACTTGGTAAAGTACTTCATCTCGTCGGTCACGTTGACAAACGAAACGCCCTGAACCGACCTCAGCACGCCCGAGAAGGACTGCTGGGTGTAAAGGCCCTTATCGATATCGGTGGCATCCGAGGCAACACCCGGCGTGGGCTCCTCGGCAACAGCAGTCACAGGCGCGGCAACGGCGCCAAACGAAAGCGCCAACGTCAGACCCGCGACAATTGCGGAATGCTTGGGCTGCATAGATCCTCCCTGCATTGGTGTGGTTAAAGTGCAGTTTGCAAAGATAAATTTAAGTATTGCAGCTCGCCGTTTGTTGCACAACAACAACTCGGCAAACGGCAACAGCCCTCCGCGAAATCTTAAGGAATTGCTCGCGAACTACAGCTTAATGTCGAAGTTGATCTCGGGGACGGCGGCTAGGTCGGCCAGCGTCACGCCGTCGACGTACTTTTCGATCACGTCGTCCAGCCCGCGCCAGAACTTGACGGTCGAGCAAAGATCGCTGCGGGTGCAGCTGTTGTCGATGCCGTCGCACGCCACCGGAGCCGTGCTGCCCTCGACGGCACGCAGGATGTCGCCGGCACGCACCTCGGAGGGGTCCTTGGCCATCATGTAGCCGCCGCCCTTGCCGCGTACGCTCCTAAGCAGGCCCGCCTTCATAAGCGGACGAACCAGCTGCTCCAAATACTTTTGCGAGATATGCTCGCGGTCGGCGACCTCGCGCAGAGCAATCTTGCCCTCGGCATCACCAAGCGCTGCGATATAGATCATCAGTCGGAGGGCATAGCGGCCCTTAGAAGAAATGAGCATACCTACCCTCCCATCGTTGCTGGAACAAAATACCAAGCTTGTTTGTCCCAAATCTTATCCACGCGGGGCAAAAAGCCTGATTATTATGTCCCACATCTAAAAAGTCGAGTGGATTAGTCGGGTTTTCCCTTGACTAACGCCGAACCCATAGTAACTTTATTCCGAGAAGATTCCTAGGGTTTAGTACACCTATGAGTACACCATATACAGAGAGGGACAGCATGAGCGCAAATCCGCTGCTTTCCATCGAAGGTCTGACCGCCTCCGTGGACGAGAAGACCATCCTCCACAACGTCAACCTCAACGTCGCCGCCGGCGAGACCCACGTGCTGATGGGACCCAACGGCGCCGGCAAGTCCACCCTCGGCCACCTGGTCATGGGCGACCCTGTCTATACCGTCAACGACGGCCGCATCGTCTTTGACGGCCAGGACATCACCGAGCTCACTACCGACAAGCGTTCGCGCGCCGGCCTGTTTCTGAGCTTCCAGGCCCCGGTCGAGATCCCGGGCGTGCCGCTGTCGAGCTTTTTGCGCGCCAGCATCGCCGGCCGCCCCGGCCTGGAGATGAAGGGCAAGGAGTTCCGCCGTCGCGTCAAGGAGCTCGCGGCCGAACTCAACATGGACACCGCCTACCTCAACCGCGAGCTGGGCGTGGGCTTCTCGGGCGGCGAGAAAAAGAAGGTCGAGATGCTCCAGCTTCTGCTGTTGCAGCCCAAGCTCGCCATCCTGGACGAAACTGACTCGGGCCTGGACGTCGACGCCCTGTCCACCGTCAGCCACGGCATGGACGCCTACCGCAAGAGCTGCGACGGCTCCATGCTCATCATCACGCACAACACGCGCATCTTGGAGCACCTGGATGTCGACCGCGTCCACGTTATGGTCAAGGGCCACATCGTGCGCGAGGACGACGCCTCGCTCATCCCCTGGATCGACAAGAACGGCTTTGAAACCTTCGAGCGCGAGGCCGCCGAGCAGCGCGCCCAGGCCGAGGCCGCCGCTGCCGAGCAGCAGGCGTAAAGGGGCGACGCAATGACCAAGAACCGCACCGAGGTCGCGGACATCGACCGCAGCCTCTACGACTTCACCTATGGCGAGGAGGGATTCGAGCGCCTCGACGCCGGCATCACGCCCGACATCGTGCGCGAGATCAGCGCCAAGAAGGACGAGCCGCAGTGGATGCTCGACCTGCGCCTCAAGTCCCTCGAGATCTTCAATCGTTTTCCCGACCCGACGTGGGGCCCTTCCATCGAGGGCCTGGACATGGACAACATCGTCACCTACGTCAAGCCCAACACCGACCAAAAGCACGACTGGGAGTCGGTGCCCGACGACATCAAGAGCACCTTTGAGCGCCTGGGCATCCCCGAGGCCGAGCGCAGCTACCTGGCGGGTGTCGGCGCGCAGTACGACTCCGAGCTCGTCTACCACAACATGCAGGACACGGCGTCCAAGATGGGCATCGTCTACTCCGGCATCGAGGAGGCCCTGCACGACCCGCAGTGGGAGCCGCTCATCCACGAGAAGTTCATGACACTTATCCCGCCCACCGACCACAAGTTTGCGGCACTGCACGGCGCCGTGTGGTCGGGCGGCTCGTTTGTCTACGTGCCCAAGGGCACCAAGCTCGATTTTCCGCTGCAGAGCTACTTCCGCCTCAACGCCAAGGGCGCCGGCCAGTTTGAGCACACGCTCATCATCGTCGAGGACGATGCCGACCTACACTTTATTGAGGGCTGCTCCGCGCCCAAGTACAACGTGGCCAACCTCCACGCAGGCGCTGTCGAGCTGTTTGTGGGCAAGCGCGCGCATCTGCGCTACTCGACTATCGAGAACTGGTCCAAGAACATGTACAACCTCAACACCAAGCGTGCGCGCGTGGACGAGGACGGCGATATCGAGTGGATCAGCGGCTCCTTCGGCAGCCATGTGGGCTATCTCTACCCCATGAGCGTGCTCAACGGCCGTCGCGCCCGCTCGAGCTTTACCGGCATTACCTTTGCCGGCGCCGGCCAGAACCTCGATACCGGCTGCAAGGTCGTGCTCAACGCGCCCGACACCTCTGCGACCGTCGAGACCAAGGGTATCTCCAAGAGCGGCGGTATCCAGACCTTCCGCAGCTCCATCGTGGCCACGCCCAAGGCCGAGGGTTCCAAGGCAACCGTGAGCTGCCAGTCGCTGATGCTCGACGACCAAAGCCGCTCCGATACCATCCCCGCCATGGACATCCGCGCCAAGAATGTCGACATCGGCCACGAGGCCACCATCGGCCGCATCGGCGACGATAAGGTGTTCTACCTGATGAGCCGCGGCATCTCGGAGGAAGAGGCCCGCACCATGATCGTCAACGGCTTTGCCAACCCGGTCTCCAAGGAGTTGCCGCTGGAGTACGCCGTCGAGATGAACAACCTGATCAAGCTCGAGATGGAAGGAGCGATCGGATAATGAAACAGACCACGAACACCGCCGCCACCACGCTCGAGCAGGTTAATGCGATGCCTGCCGCCACTTGGGGTTGGCTGCGCATGAACCAGACCAAGCTTGAGCTTTCGGACGAGCTTACCGTCGCTCCTGCCGAGGCCGTCGAGGTCGAGGGGCTGGACGAGCAGTTCCGCGGCACTGCCGACGCCTTCGACGCCGCCATGGACGCCATGGCCGAGCGCTTCCCCGAGCGCCGCGCCTCCGCCCCCGGCGACGCTGCCGACCGCGCCCGCATCACACCAGAGACCGAGCTCGACGTGCCCGCCACCTCTGTCTACCAGGCCGGCGCCATCAAGCTCGAAGAGGAGCTCTCCCCTGCCGAGGCCTTCGAGACCGGCATGGGCGAGGCCGCCTACACCTACCTGGCCGACCACGCCACCAAGCGCATCGTCATCGACGTGCCCGCATACCAGCACGCCACGGTCACCGTGCGTGTGAGTGGCGTCGACGCTGCCGCGGCCATCGCCGCTATCGATGTCGTCGCCCGCCCACAGGCGACGCTCGACCTGCACATCGCTTTGGATTCCCCCGTTGCCGGCGAGGGTGTCGTGGGCTCCGTGCTGCGGGTGTGCGCTCACGAGTACGCCACCGTCAACGTGACTTGCACGCAGACGCTCGACGACAGCTGGATCGCACTCGATGACACCGGTCTGTTCCTAGACGAGGGCGCGCGCGTCAACGTGCAGCACACCGTCCTGGGTGCCGGCGCCAGCGCCACCGGCCTTGCCGGCGACCTGCTGGGCGACACCGCCAAGGTGACCATCGATACCGATTACCTGGGCGCCCGCGAACAGGTGCGTGACTTTAACTACGAGCTGCGCCACCGCGGTCGCAAGACCGAGTGCGAGATCGACGCAAACGGTGTGCTGACCGGCACGTCCAAGAAGGTCTACCGCGGCACCATCGACCTCGTGCACGGCTGCAAGGGCGCAACCGGCACCGAGCGCGAAACCGTGCTGCTGGCCAACAAGGGCGTCGACAACAAGACCGTTCCCGTCATCCTCTGCGACGAGGACGACGTCGCCGGCAACCACGGCGCCACCATCGGTCACGTCCGTGACGAGCAGCTGTTCTATCTCGCCTGCCGCGGCCTTGACCAAAACGCCGCCGAGGACCTGTTCATCCGCGCCAAGCTGGAGGACGCCGCGCTTTCCGCCACTGACGAGCGCACCCGCGCTGCCGTCGTCCGCTTGGGCAATAACCTGATCGACAACTTTGAGGAGGAGCTCGCATGATCGACACCGAGCACGTTAAATGCGACACCTGTACCGCACCGGAGCCTATGGAGCTCGACGCCAGCGACGAGGCCTCGCGCGGCTGGCCTACCGTCGACATCGAGACCAATCCCTACAAGGCGCAGTTCCCGCTGTTCCAGCAGCACCCCGAGATCGCCTTCCTCGATAGCGCCGCCACCGCGCAGCGCCCCGCCTGCGTGCTCGACGCCGAGCGTGACTTCTACCAGCGCATGAACGCCAACCCCCTGCGCGGCCTGTACTCGCTGTCCGTCGAAGCCACCGAGGCTATCGCGAAGGTGCGTCAGCAGATCGCCGATCTCATCGGCGCTTCCCAGGCCAACGAGATCGTCTTCACCCGCAACACGAGCGAGTCGCTCAACCTGGTCGCCAAGAGCTTTGCGCCCACAGTCCTCGAGCCGGGCGACGAGGTCGTCATCACCATCATGGAGCACCACTCCAACCTGATCCCGTGGCAGCAGGTCTGCCGCGAGACCGGCGCCAAGCTCGTCTACCTCTACCCCACCAAGACCGGCCAGCTCACGACCGAGGAGGTTCTGTCCAAGGTGGGCCCCAAGACCAAGATCTTGGCCGTGGGTCAGGTCTCTAACGTCCTGGGCGTTGAGAACCCGGTCAAGAACCTCGGCAAGCTCGTGCACAAGTACGGTGGCTATCTGGTCGTCGATGGTGCACAGTCGCTGCCGCACATGCCGGTCGATGTGGCCGACCTGGGCGCCGACTTCTTTGCCTTCAGCGCGCACAAGGCCATGGGCCCCATGGGCATCGGCGTGCTGTGGGGCAAGATGGACCTGCTCAACGCCATGCCGCCCATGCTCACCGGCGGCGAGATGATCGACTCGGTCACCGAGCAGGACGCCGTCTGGGCGCCCGTCCCCGAGAAGTTCGAGGCCGGCACGCAGGACGCCGCCGGCATCTTCGCCACGGGCGCGGCGCTTGATTACCTGGTCAACACGGTAGGCTACGAAAACATCCAGATCCGTGAGAAGGCACTCGTCCACTACCTGATGGGCGAGCTTATGCAGCTCGACTTTGTCCAGATCATCGGCTCCATCTATTGGGACAACCATCACGGCGTCGTCAGCTTTAACGTCAAGGGTATCCACCCGCACGATGTCGCGAGCATCATGGACATGGACGGCGTCTGCATCCGCGCCGGTCACCACTGCGCGCAGCCGCTGCTCACCTGGCTGGGCGTCGAGAACCTTGCCTGTTGCCGCGCCAGCGTGGCCTTCTACAACGACAAGGCCGATATCGACAAGTTCATCGCCGGCTTACATCACGTTTGGAGCACGTTCAATGGGTAATCTGTACACCTCCACCACGTTTATGGAGCACAACTCGCACCCCGACTACAAGTACGAGATGGATGCCCCCACGCACGAGCACGACGGCATCAACCCCAGCTGCGGCGACGAGCTCACTCTGCAGCTACGCGTCGAGAACGGCGTTATTGAGGAGGCATCGTTTACCGGTCACGGCTGCGCCATCAGCCAGGCCAGCGCCGACATCATGGCCGACCTCATCACCGGCGAGACGGTCGAGGAGGCTCGTCGTCTGGCAGGGCTTTTCCTCGCCATGATCCGTGGCGAGCAGCTCTCCGAGGAAGACCTGGAAGACTTGGACGAGGCCGCCCAGCTCCAGGACATCTCGCATATGCCCGCCCGCGTCAAATGCGCCGAGCTCGCCTGGCGCACCCTCGACGGTATGCTCACGGGACAAAATAATCAGTAATAGTTGTCTCAAATCTGAAGAATTCCGTTGGCCGAATCGCTTAACTTTCGCGATTCGGCCATTTTCTTTTCTGCCTTTATTTCGAGCCCTCGACCTGCGCGTCCATCTGCGCATAAGCGCGCACAATACGAGAGACGGTACTTTTGCCAATCCCGGTATAGTGCTCAATCTGGCGCACCGTAAAACCGGCATCGTGCAATCCGAGAACAACACTATCGCGCCGCGCCGGCGGTGTGGCTTTAACCCCGTGGAGCGGAACCCCGAGGCTCTTCGCCAACTTGTCGGCAAAGGCGTGGCGTTCCCACTCCGTCTCTTTCATATCGCACAGCGCTGGCTCGCCGCCGCCGGACATCGCTAGCGAATAGGCAATAAAGCCCTCGGCAGAACCAAAAAACTCAAGCACGCAAGAAGGATCGGAAAATCCCCTCGTGACATCAGCCGCATCACTGTCGTAAGCGCGCAGATGCTCCGCAAAGCTGCTCCAGGGATAACGCCCGATTAGGCTAATGCCCGCCACCTGCGGATTGGCGCACACGGAGCGAATAGCCTCCATCACCTGCCAGTCGGTATCGAGCGAGCGGCGCTCAAAACGCTCACGAAATAGGCAGCCCGCGCGCCCAGTACGCTTATTGAACCGACGAGCATACGTCAACAGTAGCCGCTGCATAGCAGCGCTCATTTTGTCCTCGTAATCCAAAAGCACCAGATCCACGTAGTCGCTCATGAGACACCACGCCACAATCGTCACCTGGGCATCGCGGCAGCAGTCGCGCATCAGTTCCAAAAACTCCCACCGGTCCTCGTCGCTCTCAAAGATCAACTGCCCGCCCATACCGCGGGCACAAACATGGTAAAAACCGGTGATCGTTTTCCAAACGCGCTGCACGGCACCCCCTTCAGCGGAATCAACTTGCGCCTTCCAATACACCACGATTGAAGCGTGCAATCAAAACAAACACGTAAAATGGCATCTGCGCACGGCAAATGGCAGTAAACAACCGGCGAACGGCACTTCAGCGCAGGTCGAACAATGCAACGTTTCCGCAAGCTGACCAAAAACGACAAATATGAGACACGCACTTCTGATGAATATATCTCATTTAAATCGTTTCAATTGAAAGTTCCGCGCTTCTCGCTACGAAAACTGAGCCGTTCGCCGAATATTCCGTGCATTTCGCGGTATTATAAGGGCTGCATGTCATGTCCCTTTCAAAGGGTCGCCCGGCAATCGCCAGCCACGACCCCCAGACGGGACGCCAACACGATAGAGAGGAGAGGCATGCAGTACTCACAGGAAGTGGAGAACATGTGCCCCGTTGCCAAGGGTGCATACCACGGCCCCGCACCCATCCCCGAGGAGGGCAAGTGGGTCCAGGCTAAGGAGATTTCCGACATCTCCGGTCTTACGCACGGTGTGGGTTGGTGCGCACCTCAGCAGGGCGCTTGCAAGCTCACGCTGAACGTCAAGGACGGCATCATCGAGGAGGCCCTCGTTGAGACCATCGGCTGCTCGGGCATGACCCACTCTGCCGCCATGGCTTCCGAGATCCTTCCCGGCAAGACCATCCTCGAGGCCCTCAACACCGACCTCGTCTGCGACGCCATCAACGTTGCTATGCGCGAGATCTTCCTGCAGATCGTTTACGGCCGCAGTCAGACCGCGTTCTCCGAGGGCGGCCTGCCCGTGGGCGCCTCCCTCGACGACCTCGGCAAGGGCCTTCGCTCCCAGGTCGGCACCATGTTCGGCACCAAGGCCAAGGGCGCTCGTTACCTCGAGCTCGCTCAGGGCTACGTCACCCGCATGGCTCTCAACGACAAGAACGAGATCATCGCGTTCGAGTTCCTGAACCTCGGCAAGTTCACCGACGCCGTCAAGGCCGGCAAGACCCCTGAGGAGGCCATCGCTGGCGCTATGGGCCACTATGGTCAGTGGGAGAACGCTGCCAAGTACATCGACCCGCGCACCGACGAGGAGACTCACTCCGTCGCCAGCGTGTTCCCGGTTCACGAGTAGAAAGGGAGGGAAATAACTATGACTGTTACGTTCGAAGGTTACGAGCGCCGCGCTGACAAGATCAACAAGTGCCTCGCCGACAACGGCATCGCCTCCCTCGAGGAAGCTCTGCAGATCTGCACCGACAAGGGCTTCAACCCGCGTGAGATCGTCAACAACACCCAGTCCATCGCCTTCCAGAACGCCGAGTGGGCCTACACCCTCGGCTGCGCTCTCGCTGTCAAGCGTGGCGCCAAGACCGCTTCTGAGGCTGCCGCCATCATCGGCGAGGGCATCCAGGCCTTCACCGTTCCCGGCTCCGTCGCCGAGGACCGCAAGGTCGGTCTGGGCCACGGCAACCTGGGCGCTATGCTGCTCTCCGACGACACCGAGTGCTTCGCCTTCCTGGCTGGCCACGAGTCCTTCGCTGCCGCTGAGGGCGCTATCGGCCTGGCTCTGAACGCCAACAAGGCTCGCAAGAAGCCGCTGCGCGTTATCCTCAACGGTCTGGGCAAGGACGCCGCTCAGATCATCGCCCGCATCAACGGCTTCACCTACGTGAAGACCCAGTTCGACTACTTCACGGGCGAGCTCAAGGTCGTCGAGACCATCCCCTACTCCGATGGTCCCCGCGCCGCCGTCAACTGCTACGGCGCCGACGACGTCCGCGAGGGCGTTGCCATCATGTGGCACGAGAACGTCGATATCTCGATCACCGGCAACTCCACCAACCCGACGCGCTTCCAGCACCCCGTCGCTGGCACCTACAAGAAGGAGCGCCTCGAGGCTGGCAAGAAGTACTTCTCCGTCGCTTCTGGTGGCGGCACTGGCCGTACCCTGCACCCGGACAACATGGGCGCCGGCCCTGCCTCTTACGGCATGACCGACACCATGGGCCGTATGCACTCCGATGCCCAGTTCGCCGGTTCTTCCTCCGTGCCTGCACACGTCGACATGATGGGTCTCATCGGCATGGGCAACAACCCCATGGTCGGTGCCACCGTCGCCTGCGCTGTCGCCGTCGAGGAGGCCCTCAAGGCCTAATCGCGCCCGCGCGATGCTCATATAGTTGAGTTTTAGAGCCGCTACCCACCCGGGTAGCGGCTCTTTTTTGTTGCCATAAAACGTTCGAGATCCGATATATCAGTTCTGATGGAACATGAAGTGTGAGGAGAAGGAGCCGCCAAGTGGCTTCAACGTCCACGTGCCATATTTGCCCTTTGCCGATTTATCCCATCTTTGCGATGCCTTTGCCGATCACCCATGCGACAATGCGCGAACGAGAAAGGAATCCTATGGAATCAACTGATGTACTGGTAATCGGATCGGGCATCGCGGGCCTTTGCGCCGCCATAGAAGCAGCACGCGCGGGCGCGACCGTTGCCATCGCATGCGCCGGCAAGACCATGAGCGGATCGAGCTTCTTCCCGGGCACCTGGGGCCTCGGCCTTATTGGCCCCGTCGACAAAGACGACGAGCAAGACCTCATCGACACCATCCAGACCGTCGGTGGCGGCGTTGCCGACCCCGAACTCGTCCAGACGTTCGTCCACGGCATTCCCCAAGCGATTGACTGGCTCGAACAGGATCTGGGCGTAGAACTCCAGCGCCCGCAAAGCGCCGAGAGCGCCCAACAAAAGCAATTTATCCCCTGCTTTGACCATAAGACACGCATGTGGCGCGGCCTCACCCGCAAACCCCTCGAAGACGCATGTACGGCCCAGATAGAGTTGCTCGGCATTCGCCTACTCCCCCGCCACGAGCTTATCGATCTTGTTGAGGATACGAACGGAAAGATTGCCGGCGCCGTGCTCTTCAACCAAACGGACGAGCGCATTGTGACCTTTACAGCCAAGGCCACTATCATCGCCGCCGGCGGTACCGGCGGTCTATTCGAGCGCAGCCTCACTTCCGCCGACGTGCTCAGCTCATCACAAGCCATCGCGCGGTCGCACGGTGCGTCCCTTACTAATATAGAGTTCATGCAGATGATGCCCGGCTTCATTGAGCCTAAGCGCAACCTGGTCTTCAACGAAAAAACCTGGCGCTATGTCAAGTTTGACCAGCCGGTCGACATTGCCAACGAAAAGTTAGACGATCTGCTTGAGCAGCGCTCCGGATATGGTCCTTTCACCTCGCGCTTGGCCTCCCGCGCCATCGATCTTGCCATCGATCAGGCAGGTGACGAAGGTCTGGCGCTCCACTACGACTTCCCTCGCAAGGATGTTCCCGAGTTCGTGGAGACCTTTGCCACTTGGCTACAAGACGAGCATGGTATCGCTCCGAGCGACGAGATGCGTGTGGCGATGTATGCCCACGCCGCTAACGGCGGTATCAAGATCGACAAGACCACGCACACGGGCGTTGAGGGCCTCTACGCCTGTGGCGAGGCAACAGGCGGCATGCACGGCGCCGACCGCATCGGAGGGCTGTCGAGCGCCAATGGCATCGTATTCGGGCGTATCGCGGGCGCATCAGCGGCTCGAACAGCACTGGACGCTCCCGAGGCTGACGCACCGGTGGATGTCGCCCTCCCCGAGCATGGCATCGCTACAGCAGTCGCCGAGCGCCTAACCCGCTGCCTCAAACACACAATGAGCACCTACTGCATGATCAACAGGACCGAACCAGGCCTATCCGAGGCGCTTCAAGAGCTTGAAAGCCTACAAGACGAGGCGACGTCGCTGCATAAGCCGCACGCCAATGACAGCGAAATCGCTGCCCTCGCCCGCCTGCAGTCGCAGATTCAGCTGGCTGCGGAGATGGTCAAAGCCATGCGCAAACGAACCGAAAGTCTCGGATCCCATTATCGAGCGAATTAAACTGGACGCCTATCTAACGCAGAACACAACTAATCGATATCCATGGGTCCCGTGAGCTCAAGGTGACACGGGGCCCATTCGTGTCCGCACGACAGCGTATCCTTATTCTGAATACAGAGCGGGCAAAGCCCGCATAGACAATAGGCCAGCGAGGAGGAGATATAGATAGTAGAGATATCGAGAAGTGGCGTGTCGAACTTGATAGCTACGCCAATGTGGAAGACGGAGTTGAGTATTGGCTCGCACGCGATTTAATGGAACCTATGGGATACACTCGATGGGAGAACTTCGCCGAAGTTGTTAAGAGGGCAAAAGTCTCGTGCTAAACAAACAAAACTCCAGTTGATTCCCATTTTCGTGACACCACGAAAATGGTAACTGCCGGTGTCGCCGCTCGCGCGGTTAAAGACTACAAACTTACGCGCTATGCATGCTATTTAATCGCCCAGAACGGAGATTCAAACAAGCCAGAGATCGCACTCGCCCAGGCATACTTTGCCGTGCAGGCGGCCGCTGCGGCGCCAAGGCGCCTTGCGCGCTGCGCTGGCAAACGCTTACGCGTTTTCTCAGCTCCGCGCCCTTTCGGGTTCGACCCCATGTGAGGTCAACAAAAAAGACGGCCAACTTTCGTTGACCGTCTTACAAGCTTTGGTGGGCCGTCAGGGGTTCGAACCCTGGACCTTGGGATTAAGAGTCCCCTGCTCTACCAACTGAGCTAACGACCCAAAGCTAAAGTCCGTTGTGACGGACTTTAGAGGAGATATCGTGTGGTGGGCCGTCAGGGGTTCGAACCCTGGACCTTGGGATTAAGAGTCCCCTGCTCTACCAACTGAGCTAACGACCCGATATCAACACGAAGCAAGAACTGGGGTGGGTAAAGGGACTCGAACCCTCGACCTACGGGACCACAACCCGTCGCTCTAGCCAACTGAGCTACACCCACCGTGTCCTGTGCGCTTCGCGCTCGACTATTATTGCAAGGAACGCCATGCGATGCAAGCCCCAATTTTCAAGAATTTTGAAAAGAGTTTTTCGAGCGCGTTTCGAGCAATTCCCACCCTTTTCATAGGAGTAAACTTGCCCCACTGCAAACCCTCGAAAGGACCGTCATGAAAGAACTCTCCAATCGCACGGCAACATTCACCGATTCAGTCATCCGCCGCATGACACGCATCTCCAATAAGTACGACGCCGTCAATCTCTCGCAGGGCTTCCCTGACTTCGATCCCCCGGCGCAGCTGCTCAACAGCCTGAGCGCCATCGCCAGCGACCCCAAGCCGCTCTATCACCAGTACTCCATCACCTGGGGCTCCCAGGCCATGCGCGAGGCGCTCGCTGCCAAGCAGGAGCACTTTATGGGCATGCCGGTCGACCCCAACCAGAACATCGTGGTCACCTGTGGCTCCACCGAGGCCATGATGGCCGCCATGATGACGGTTACGAACCCCGGCGACAAGGTCGTCATCTTCTCGCCGTTCTACGAGAACTACGGCGCCGATACCATCCTCTCAGGTGCCGAGCCCATCTATGTGCCGCTCAACCCGCCCACGTTCGACTTCGATCGCGAGGTCCTTGAGGCGGCCTTCCGCGACAATGATCCCAAGGCCATCGTCCTGTGCAACCCTTCCAACCCCTGCGGCAAGGTCTTTACGCGCGAGGAGCTCGCCTTTATCGCCGACCTCTGCAAAAAGTACGACGCCTACTGCATCACCGATGAGGTGTACGAGCACATCGTCTACGCGCCCCACGAGCACGTCTATATGGCCACGCTGCCCGGCATGTTCGAGCGCACTATCAGCTGCAGCTCGCTGTCTAAGACGTACTCCATCACCGGCTGGCGTCTGGGCTACACCATTGCCCCGGCCCAGATCACCGAGCGCATCAAGAAGGTCCACGACTTCCTCACCGTGGGTGCCGCCGCTCCCCTGCAGGAAGCCGTCGTCACCGCCCTCAACTTCGACGACAGCTATTACGATGAGGTCCTCGACCTCTATACCGCCAAACGCGATCTGTTCTGCCAGGGGCTCGATAGCATCGGTCTTGAACACAACGTGCCGCAGGGCGCCTACTACGTCATGATGGACATCTCTGAGTTTGGCTATGACAGCGACCTCGAATTCTGCGAGGACCTCGCATCTAAGGTGGGCGTGGGCGCCGTGCCCGGCTCGAGCTTCTTCCGCGAGCCCGTCAACCATCTGATTCGTTTCCACTTTGCCAAGCGAGACGAGACGCTTAACGCGGCGCTGGAGAACCTCAAATCGCTACGTGATAAAATCAAGCCGCGCGGGTAAGGACGGCCCGGCAACTAAAGCAACCAAAAAAGCCTCGTACCGCCCGCCGCGTTGCGAGGCTTCTTTTTATAGCGCTTTCTAAAATGGTTTAGAGCTCTATACTTTAGTCACGGAGCAACTCGTCCCAGAGAGAGGAATACTATGGCAGAACAGCAGCTTATCGGAGCGCTCGAGGCCGGCGGCACCAAGATGGTCTGCGCCACGGGCTATGCAGACGGTACGGTCCTGGAGCGTGAGCAGATCGCGACCACGACCCCGCAGGAGACCGTTGAGGCCGTCAATGCATGGTTTGCCAACAAGGGCATCGCCGCGCTGGGCATCGGCGCCTTTGGCCCCACCGCGGTCAACCCCGCCTCGCCCCAATACGGCAAGATCCTGGAGACGCCCAAAACGGCATGGCGCTACTTCGACCTGCTGGGCACCATCCAAAACGAGCTCAATATTCCCTGTGGCTACGATACCGACGTCAACGTCGCCTGCCTGGGCGAGGTCACTTTTGGTTGCGCCCAGGGCCTCACCGACGTGGTCTACCTGACCATCGGCACCGGTGTGGGCGCCGGCGTGCTCTCGGGCGGTAAGCTCGTACACGGCATGATGCATCCCGAGGCCGGCCACATCCTGGTCACACGCGACCCGCGCGACACCATCGGCGAGCACAGTGCCTGCCCCTTCCACGACAACTGCCTGGAGGGCCTCATCGCCGGTCCCGGCGTTAAAAAGCGCTGGTATGGCAAGAGCGCCGGAGACATGGCCGATGACCCAGAGGCCATGGACCTGCTCGCCGGCTATCTGGCACAGGCACTCATGACCTACACGCTGTGCTACGCGCCGCAAAAGATCATCATCGGCGGCGGCGTGGCCGACCACACCCCCATCGTGCCGCTCGCACGCAAAAAGTGCGCCGAGATGCTCAACGGCTATATCGTCACGCCCGAGGTCAACGACATCGATACCTACATTGTCAATAACAGCCTCGAGGGCAAGCAGGGCATCATGGGCTGCCTCGCCCTTGGCGCCCAGGCGCTCCAGTAAAGGACACCTCAACGGGGCGCAGCGTAGCCAAACTCGCAAAACGCCCGGACAAAACCGTCACGCCCCGCAGAAGCCCTCAAACGCGTAAGGCCGCCTAGGACCAAGCAAAACGTCCTAGGCGGCCTTTTTGGTGTACATCAGCGACCGTAAGAGATATCGGAGCACGACGCCTGTCGTCGCCCCGCAGCAGTCAATCATCACATCGGTAATCATGCCGGCGCGACCGGGCACAAAAAGCTGAATCGTCTCGTCAATGGAGGGGACAAGCAGCAAGAACACCGCCGTGGGCAGCAACACATCAAACGTGCGCCGGCCTTCGAGGTCAAAGGCATGCGTCGCCAAGATGCCAAGCACCATGTACTCGGTAAAATGAGCACACTTGCGCACGACGAAGTTGGTCACCCACTCGTATGGAAGCCCCAGGGCCTGCAAAAAGCCGCGAATGGATTCCATGATCGACAAGCTCAACGAACCAGACCCCGTACCGGGAACCAGCGAATTGCCCCAAATGACGAGCACCATGGCGCAGGCGGCAAGCGCCCATTTTCGATCGAGTTTAACCATGAGGCAATTATGCCTCCGCGCGCAGCGGTGTAAAGCTGGCGGTACCGCCCTCGATAACGCTCAGATAGGCACGGCCCGTGCGCTTGACGGCCGCAGAATGTAGACGGTTGATCTCTTCCTCGAGAATCTGATTGACGCGCTCATGGCGACGGTTTTCCATAACGCCGGCAGCGATAGCCTCGGCGCGCTCGATACCCTCGCGCGAGATACGCGCGGTATCCTCGGGAAGCACGGAGCTGTGGCGGCCGACATAGACGGGAGCAACCGAGACAGGTGAGGCTGCAGGCGTGGGCACCGCCACGGGGGAGGGCTCGGCAGCCTCGGCCATGATCGCCATGGCGGCGGCCCACATGTCCTCGTGGCCCGAATAATCGGCCATGGGGACATCTTCCTCAAGAGAGGCATCGGGGAGACTGTCGGTATCCACGCGATCCTGGGCATCGATAGACGCAGTGATGGCGGCAGGCTCGTCCAGATCGGAGAGATCCACACCCTTGGCATCGGAAATGATGGGCATGCTGGCGAGCTTGGCGTTGTACGGCGCCGCCTCCGCGGCCTGCATTTGGGCCGAAGCGCCCCAAAGCGAGCTTTCGGCAGCTCGGCGAGCGGCAATGGTCTCCTCGTCGACAGCCAGGGGCTCATCGGCAAAGGGGTCGGCGACAGGAGCCGCCTGAGCTGCGCTCTGTTGGCCGGCCGAAGCAGCCGACGCGGCAGAGGCGTACGCAGCCGACGACGCGCCGTTATAGGCGGCATTGTTGGCTGCGTTGGCTACAAGCGCCACGAAGGCTGCGGTGCTGCCCGCAGGGGCTGCATGAGAGCCCGAGACGGCGCGTGCGGCAGCGGCAATGTCATCGCGATTGTAAGAACCGGTCTTTCCACCGTTGGTGAGCTCGTCGATTGCGACCTGGTAGACATCGCGCGAACGCACGGCATCGCAGCTGACCGGGGAATCGTCATCGAGCATGCTGTCGATCATAGACCAGGCCTCGGCCTCATCCATGGCGTTAGCCGCGCGCGCGATGGTGGGAACGCCATCGTCGGCGTGGCGGCGCTGGAACGCACCGGTCAGGCCGGAGAGAAATGCGGAAGAAGGCTGTGCGGCATTGGCCTGATCAGCCGGAGCCGCAGGCTGAGGCGCCGCCCCCTGCTGCTGTGCGGGAATCGAGGCGGTCTTGAACTCGTTGTGGGTCCGGCCAAACTGAGCGGCGCCGCCCACGGCATCGGGCTCAAACAGGCGGCCATCGTGCTCGGCACGATACTCGGAAATGCCCAGCGAGGCTGCGTAGATGCCCACGCCTGCCACCGCACCAACGGCGAAGGGAACCGCGCCCGCGACAACCGTCTCGTTGACCGACGAGAACGGCAGCGTCGCGGCATACATCACCACGGGGGCGGCAAGGCCGATCCCGCAGGAAAGTCCGGCAAGGACTGCTCGTTGTGTTGCATCAGAAGAAGCCATGAGCTCTCCCCATCTTCCAGCACCCAAATCGCATCATTTAGTTGGCTGCGCGAGAGAAGATGAAGCGGGACATGCGTCCCAAAGCAACGGTATATGGTTCGTTTCATCTGCGTTTTCCGTCGCGAAGCTTAAAGTTATTATGCGAAACCAACCCTCCGATTGCAAGCGATGAGGCCGGATTATGGCTCGAAAACTGCTGCTTGTCGGTCATAAGGTCAGAAAATGTTGCCGAGTGGCGCCGTAAAGAAAGGGCCGGGGCATAAACCCCGGCCCGATTGCCCGTTCTTATGGCGATATAGCGTGCGGCTCTTGGTCTAAAACGTCTGCTCGTAGTCGCTGTGCTTTTTGGCCGAACGCACCAAGAACTCCTGATTGGTGTTGGTGCCCTTAAGGCCCTTAATAAACGACGCCGCCGCGCGCTCGGTGTTGTTCATACCGGCGAGAATGCGACGCAGGCCAAAGACAAACGGGCGCATCTGCTCGTCGACCAGCAGGTCCTCGTTGCGCGTACCGGAGGCAACGGGGTCGATGGCCGGGAAGATGCGGCGGTCGGCAAGATCGCGGTCGAGCTTGAGCTCCATGTTGCCGGTGCCCTTGAACTCCTCAAAGATGACCTCATCCATCTTGGAGCCGGTGTCGATAAGGGCGGAGGCGAGGATGGTGAGCGAGCCGCCGTTTTCGATATTGCGGGCTGCACCCAGGAAACGCTTGGGCGGATAGAGAGCTGCCGAATCGACGCCGCCCGAAAGGATACGGCCCGAGGCGGGTGCCGCCAGGTTGTAGGCGCGCGCAAGACGTGTGATGGAGTCGAGCACCACCACGACATCGCCGCCCAGCTCCACAATGCGCTTGGCACGCTCGATGACGAGCTCGGCCACGCGGGTGTGGTTGTCGGCGGGCATATCGAAGGTCGAGGCCACGACCTCGCCCTTAATGGAGCGCTGCATATCGGTGACCTCTTCGGGGCGCTCGTCGACGAGCAGGCAAATGAGGTGCACCTCGGGGTTGTTGATCGAGATGGACTGGCAGATCTTCTTAAGGATCGTTGTCTTGCCGGCCTTGGGCGGCGACACGATCAGGCCACGCTGGCCCTTGCCGATCGGCGACACGATATCGATGGCGCGACCGGTGATGGAATCCTTGCCGTGCTCCATGCGCAGCGGCTCGTTGGGATAGACCGGGGTAAGGTCGCCGAACTTGGGGCGGTTGCGGATCTGCTCGGGATCCATGCCGTTAACGGTCGTGATCTTGGCGAGGCCGGCTCGCTTGTCGCCGCCGCGCGAGGGGCGCAGCGAACCCTCGATGACATCACCCGTGCGCAGGCGTGCGGAGCGGATGAGGTAAGCGGGGACGAAGGCGTCTTCATTGGACTTCATGTAACCGTGGGCATGGATGATGCCGGAGTTGTCCGGGCGAATCTGCAGGATGCCCTTAATATCACGGAAGCCCTCGGCCTTCGCGGCGGTCGTGTAGATCTCCTCGACAAGCTCGGCCTTCTTCTTGCCGGTCGTCTCGATCTCGAACTCTTTTGCCTTCTCGCGCAGCTCGGCTACCTTCATGGCCGCAAGCTCCTCGCGCGAAAGCGTGGGCTCGGTGGGGGCGGCGTTGCGCTCCTTGTTGCGCTGCTTGCGGTCGCGCTGACGGCTGCGGCGGTCGTTGTTGCGATCGTCCTTGCGGTCGTTGCGCTCGTCGTTGCGCTTGTGCTGACGGCGGCCGGGACGGACACCCGCTTCGGCCTCGGCGCCCCCGTCAGCCGCGGCTGCGGGCGTATCGGTGCCGGACGGGGCCTCGCCCTCTGCCTTGGCATCGGCGTTGGCATGGTTGCTGGGTTCGGCGTCGCCCTGCTGCTCGGCACCCTTGGCCCTCGCGGACTTCTTGCGCGTGCGCTTGGGCTTCTCAGTTGCCGGCTGGTCGACGTTCTCGGCCTCGGAAGCGGCATCGGCGTTTGCCTCGGAGGACTTGTCGTCGACGGGCTTAGCCTCAGCCTTGACCTTCGCCTTCGTCGAGCGCTTTGCCGCGGTGCGACGGCTGCGGCCGGGACGGACATCGGCGGGCTCGGCATCGGCAGATGCGGGAGCCTCGGTGGACGGAGCGTCCTGGACCGGGGCATCGACCGTGGCCGTAGGCTCGGCCGTCACCGCTGCGCCCTGGGCAGCAGCTGCTGCGGCAGCGGCTTTCTCGGCCTCAACATACGCCTTGGGCTTGCGGCCACGACGATGCGGGCGCAGAGCCGGATCAACGACGGGAACCTCGTTGACCTCAGCGTGCACGACGGGCTCAGCGGAGGAAGCGCCCTCCCCTGCCGCAGAACGAGCCGGAGCTTCAGCGACCTCAGGAGTCAGCTGCTCGACGGGCTGCTGCGTCTTGGCTGCCGCACGGCGACGCGTGCGCGGTGCCGTCTTCTCGGCCGACTGTTCGGCAGCAGGAGCCTCGGGGGTGACCGGCGCAGCGAGCTCAGTCAATGCCGCGGCCTCGCGCTCGGCAGCGCGACGGCGGGCACGCACAACCTGGGCCTCGCTAATCTGCGCCAGTGCACGGGCCTGCGCGACCTCATCGGAAATGGGGGCCGAAGCATCGGTGGCAACGGGGCGCTTCGCGCGCGTGGTGCGCGTCGTACGACGCTTGGGCTTTTCGGCATCCTCGCCGTCCGCAGCAGGCTTGGCCAAACGACGCGTGCGCTTAGGCTTAGCGGGAGCAGCCTCCTCGCTAGCAACGGGCGTGGTGGGCGCGGCGGCCTTAAGCGCCTCGGGAGCCGAGACCTGCGCCGGCGCGGAAAGCACGGCCTGGTCCGACGTAACCGGTGCAGCGGGAGCCGTTTGCGTCGTCGTTATTTCGTTTTCTTGTTGTTGATCAGACACAGTGTTTGCTCAACTTTCTTTTCAAGCCCTGTGATCACATGCTCCCTGCATAAACCTTCAGGGCGGCTAAACAGTCTAGCTCCGTCAAATACCGACGGACATCATTGATCTGTATAGAGATGATTGCGTTATATACGCAGCGTTAGTGTAACACAACCGCAACCACCTGCAACTTAGTCATCGGGGACGTTCTTAAACGACTAGTCAAAAGGGATGCTCTTTACAAAGTTCCGGCGTACACCATCGCCACATCAAAAGCTGCGGTGAAATAGTTCCCAAATCCCGGCCGGCACCTCTCAAGCAGGAACCATTCCACCGCAACTCATAAGAAGAAGGCAGATCAAGCCTCAAGCATCGAGAAAACGGAACAGCTAAGGGACAAGGGCATCGGCCCCAAGATCGATGTGCCACGAATCGCGCCCATCTACTACGTTTGCCCCCGCACCCCTGACCATACTCACTATTTTTCGAAAGTCGCAGACCTGCTACCTGCGATTTTAATATTGCGATTTTCGGCGTGGTTCGGGGTACGCACTTAAACGTAGTAGATGCCCCCGATTCTTGGCAGAAGGTATCCCACCGCTCCTCCACGGGACAAAAATGATCCGTTTTCCTCCGTCCCCAAGGGTCATTTTCAAAACTATGGCTGTTTACTACGATGAATCGCTCAACCACGACCACGCCAAAAACCGAAAAAATAAAACCCCAGCTAGATGGCTTGCACTTTTCGTTGAAAAGCCCGTGTGATTGGAATCCCTCGATTCATCGTAGTAAACCGGTATAGTTGCGATTTGGTAGCATTTTCCAGCAAGCCAAATTGTCTCGCTAAACGCAAAAAGCCCGACCTCCGCATGGGAGATCGGGCTTTCGAGGCTCAGTCAAACCAAACCAACGCAGTCAAACGACCAGCGCTTACATCTGCTCGGGGGCAGAAACGCCAACGAGGGTAAGCACCAGGGCGAGCGTCACACGGACGGCGTCGCAGGCGGCCAAACGGGCGCGCGAGAGCTCAGGGTCGACGGGACGGCCCTCGCTCGGAAGGACCTGGCAGGCGGCGTAGAAGCTGTGGAAGTCGCCAGCGAGCTCCTCGGCAAAGTGCGTCAGGCGGAACGGGGCGCGATCGCGAGCGCAGCTACCGATGAGGTCGGTGAGCTCGTTGAGCTTACGCGAAAGGGCGAGCTCGGTCGGGTCGGTCAGCAGCGAGTAATCGACGTTCTCGCCAATAGCCTTCTCGGCGACGGCCTTCATGCCCATCTCGGCGGCCTGCTCGGCGGTAACGTCGGCGGCACGACGCAGGATGGAGCACACGCGAGCGTGAGCGTACTGCACGTAGTACACCGGGTTGGAGTTGTCGCGCTTCTTGACGGCCTCAATGTCGAAGTCGACCATCTGGTTGGAGCTTTTGGAGATGAGCGTGTAGCGGGCGGCGTCAGAGCCGACCTCGTCGACGAGTTCCTGCAGGGTCACCATGGTGCCCTTGCGCTTGGACATACGGACGGGCTTGCCGTTGCGCAGCAGGTTGACGAGCTGGCCCAGCAGAACCTCAAACTTGCCGGGATAGCCAAGAGCGTCACAGACGCAGCGGACGCGCTCGATGTAGCCGTGGTGGTCGGCGCCCCAGATGTCGATGACGTGGTCGACGCGCTGGAACTTATCCCAGTGATAGGCAACGTCGGAGGCGAAGTAGGTGTACTCGCCATCGGACTTGATCAGGACGCGGTCCTTGTCATCGCCCAGATCGGTGGAGCGGAACCACAGGGCGCCGTCCTTGGTGTAGAGATAACCCATCTTGTCGAGCTTCTCAAAAGCGCGGTCGACGGCGGAGGTGCCGGCGGTCTCGCCCTCGGTGTCCTTCACGTACAGAGAGCGCTCGGAGAACCAACGATCGAAGTCGCAGTTAACGGCGTGGCAAAGGTCGCGCATGTTGTCGACCATCTTTACGTAGCCGCGCTCACGGAAGCTCTCCATGCGCTCCTGCGGATCGGCGTTGACCCACTTATCGCCGTCGGTGCGCCAGAACTCGGCAGCCTCGTCGATGATGTAGTCGCCGCCGTAGGAGTCCTTGCCCAGAGTCTCGGCAAAGTTGTCCTGATACGGATGGGTCTCGGGATGCTCGTCGCTCTCGTCGGCAACAAAGGCGTCGCGGTCGGCGATCAGAAGCTTGTGAGCCTCGTCGATATCCACGCCCTGCTTGGCGATGATGTCGGCAAGCTGCATATAGCGCGTGCTGATGGAGTTACCGAAGGTGTTCATCTGAGAGCCGTGGTCGTTGATGTAGAACTCACGCTGGATGTCGTAACCGGCGTGGTCCATCACACGGCAAAGGGAGTCGCCCAGAGCGGCCCAGCGACCATGACCGATGTGCATGGGGCCGACGGGGTTGGCGGAAACGAACTCGACCTGGGTCTTCAGGCCGCCACCGACGTTGGACTTAGCGAAGTCCATACCCTTCTCGCGTGCCTCGCCAAAGATGGCGTTCTTGACGGCGACGGAGAGGTAGAAGTTGATGAAGCCAGGACCGGCGATCTCGACCTTCTCGATTGCGGGGTCCTCGGGCATATGGGCGACGACGGCCTCGGCGATCTTGCGCGGGGCGCAGTGAGCCAGCTTGGCGGACTTCAGGGCCATGGTGGAGGTCCACTCGCCATGAGAAGTATCAGCCGGTCGCTCGATAGCGCAATCGTCAAGTTCAAATGCGGAAAGGTCGCCGGCCTCCTGGGCCGCAGCAAGCGCAGCGCGTACCAGCTCTTCAATCTTCTCGGGCATAGATCCTCCTTGTGTTAAAGCCCCCGAGCTCTTGATCACTCGTAGGGCAAAAGCCAGAGTTTGTAGCACTCTATCACAAGCGGTAACTACTGTCGCAGGGTAAAGCTAATAGATATTGCATATGCACAAAAATGACTACCGCTCTTGCGCGGCGGTACAAAGTTGGCGGTTTGCCTGCAGTTTATACACGTTCTAGAAATGCATAAACGTATGAATAAGTCGTTCTATTTATCGAATACTCTTACCTATCGGAGTTGTGTGCTTTTCCTGCATAAAGTAATGGTTTGCGCACGTCAGCGTGGTATTCTTAACATACGTAAATTCGTATAAGTTGGAGGTAGCATGTTCTCAATCGGTCAACACGTCATTCATCCGGGTCAGGGAGTCTGCACCGTCGTCGGCTTTAGGGACGACACACCGCAGCCCATGTTGTTGCTCGAGACCAAACAGGGACATGCGCAGACGATTCTCATGTACCCCGTGGCGCAGGCCGACCGTCTGCATGCCGCTATCTCCCAGCAAGATGCAGAGCACCTGCTGAGCCACTACGATGAGCTGGAGTGCGACACCTTTACCGAGCGCAATAGCTCGCTCGAGGAGACGCACTTTAAGCAGCAGCTCAAGCTGGGCGCGCCCGAGACGGTTCGCGTGGCAAAAACCATGATGCACCGTATTCGCCAGGCCGAGGAAGCAGATAAAAAGCCCAGCTCCTACTACATGCGCGTACTCAAGGAAGCCAAGCGCCGCTCCATCGAGGAGTTCGCCGTGGCCCTGGGCGTCACCGAAGAGGCCGCCGAAGCCCGCCTAGCCCAAGCCGCCCTCAACTAACCTGCCCACGCCAAAACCACCACAAAGGGGACAGTGAACTGCCTCCCATTTCTTGGACATCGGGAAA
>OLPW01000505.1_pt1 | contig 46164 bp, 50 predicted proteins | sample 1672161 | NCBI WGS metagenome assembly OLPW01 (sample SAMEA3136654, study PRJEB25190) | human gut metagenome
CCTATCCCAATAACTAACAATGCTATACCACAAATTATACCAACAAGCTTTTTCCAACTAAATTTTGTTAACAGCGAACATAGAGCGAATATAAGTATTAACTCAAAATAAAACACTTTAATTTCGCCAATTGCAGACATGTAAATACTTGCTAAAATAGGTATCAACATTTTTAACAATGATATTTTCTTTTCAAAATATCTCAAAGTAACATACGTACAAACAATACACATTAAGATATTTAGTGCCGCACTACCACCTGCTATATGCATTCCTTCTGAGTATAGTCCTGTTACAGCATCAAGTCCATAACCCATCATATACTCTAATGTTGCAAATACCAGATTTACGATCAATATTTTATATAAAAAATCGAGCACACGTTCAATGGTATCCTTCTTTACAAATAATGTACACGCAAAGAAAAACACAAAATATCGAAACAATGTTCTTAATCCCCAAATATACACCAAGGGACTATATAGATTAAACATATAGCCTAATACAGTTTCTATAAGAAGAAAGCAAAATATTCTTGCAGGTATTTTAGCACTTCTAATACCATGTTTTTGCAATGAAATCAACACTACATATAAAAGCAACATACAAAGCAAATCGTTTAAGTAGTTTATCGCTGAAGGAATATTCAGGAAATTCACAAGTACTTTATATATGCAATTAAAGACTATAATACACCAAATCCAACCTTCCGGTTTTTCAAAACATCTAACTGATATACTCATCCTAGGTATATGTATTTTCATACCTTACCTCCCTAACTATGTAAACGGTTCTTAACCCTCTTTACTATATGGATTAGTCCACTCCTATACAGAACAGGCTTTACAATTTCAAGAAAATAATCTTTGAATGTAAGATGTAAAAATTTTTTCATACATGCCTCAATTCCACCTTCATTCAAAACCTCATAAAACATATTACGCTTCTCATGTTTTCTAGGCTGGTTATTTACCATAACTCCATCATATAGAATTGCTTTTTCTGTATCAACAGGATAACAATCTATATAGTTTAACATTTCACCCAACATTTCCTCACCCTTAAAAGTATGAACCATCAACAGCGTAAATCCTTGATCGTTATCCTTGATTCCTGTCAATTGCTCAGCATGCCATCCATCAAATAAAGTCAAATCACTGTTTCTATTTTCACCTTTAAATAAACATTCATAACACACAGGTCTTTTAGCTATTCCACTTACAAAGAAATTCATCATCGGATCAATTCGACCACTTTGTGAATAGACCTTCCCACTCTCAAATTCCAACCTCATTGTACTACATTGATAGCCATATGTTTTATATCTAAAATTCGCATATTTAATCTTTGAATCAAATTGTTCTTCTTGCATATCTAAGTAACTGCGCCATAGTTTTGGAGAAGGTACCCCCGCACATACCAAATCAACTGTTACTAAATTATCATAGTCTTTTTTTAGGAAATTTTTTAGACCAGCAATCTGACAAGGTGTTCCTGAATAACATGTCAAAATCCCTGAATCAAGCATTTGCTTTACTTGTGTAAAACTTATTCCTAAATTGCTTTGCACATACTTTGAACCTTGAAATTTCTTACATTTTTCATCACTATCTGCATAGGTATGTATAACATTGAAGCTCTCATCATACGCAGCCCCCCACACTATGCCATCTTGCTTTAATATCACTTTACTTAGTGCTGAATATGCCCCTCCTGAAGCACTTTCTTTCAATTGTTTTGAATTCTTCAATTGTATTGCATACGTCTTCGGTTTGGTGATATTTTTTTTTGTTGTATGCAGTATAGGGCATACTTTTTCACATAAACCACAATCCACACATTTCTCAATATCAACTGTTGGATATAAAAAACCCTCTTTATCCGCTTGCATAGTAATACAATATTTAGGGCAGATATTTGCGCAAGCTGTGCATCCACAACACTTTGTTTTATCTTCTACTTTAATCATTACACTACCTCCAACAGGTTACTAGTCTGCCCACATAGTTACTTCTTCTGATGCAACCGATAAAACTCATCCCAATACTCTTCCACACTTCGAGGTTCGATAGAATGTGTTACTGAATATTCTGCTCTCTTTTTCATTATCTCATCAAATCTACCTATAACTCTAGCCGGTATCCCCCCCACTACTGTTCCTGGAGGTACATCTTTATTAACCACTGCCCCTGCTGCAATAATAGCGTTAGGACCAATAGAAACATTGGGTAAAATTCGTGTACCTGCACCGATAAATACATTCTCGTGAATCTCTATACAACCACGATATTCACTATACACTCTCTTTCCTTCCATTCCATTGAAAATCCAATGTATTATATCATGTCCAGTAAATTCTACATCCGCCGCAATAGCAACGTTATCATGAATTTTTACACGTTCTGCTTCTGAAGGGTATTTTCTTGGTTGATAGTGAACATGTTCACCAAGCAGAGCAAACTTCTTTTTCTTTCTCAGCCAATCCACTCTTTTTTTTGCTGTAGGAATCAAGAAAAATACTACCTTGTCAATAAACTCAAAGTTTGCTTTCTTAATATACTTGCTGCTCACTAAAAGCGAAGAATCATCATATTTCTTTTCCATTTTGAAGCTCCTTATATCTATCAAATTTTGCTTAATGCTCTTTCTAGGTACTGAATAGACTCTGCTCTTAACTGATTTAACCTTTCTTCTACTATATCATAATCAATTCTTTGATTGATCTGTGCCCCTATATTACCGGCATATCGTCTTTCATTCAATCCTAAAATCTCACACAAACTATCAATTCTAGAATTCCTAGAGTTACTTCCGGAGTTGAATCTGTTGAATATAACGAACTTTTTATGGTGAAGAATGCTAAACACAGATCCGTGGAAGGAATCCGTTAAAACATATTCTGCATTACGAATCAAATTGACGAAATCCTCCGCATCCATGTCATACATCTGTATATCACCAAATTGTTGATCTTCCTCAACAAAATTATCTAAAAACGGACACGTTACCAATTTTAGACCTGTTTTCGCTCCAAATTCACGAGCAACCGCACGATGTTCGGAATTAGTACCCAAAAAATAGCAGAAAACATAAGGCTCTTTAACAACTTGTTTCTCCGGAATTATTTTATTCCATTCCTGAGCATCAAAAAGTAATGTTGGATCACAAACAACCTGTACGTCCTTACCGATCAAATCTTTAATTATTTGACCACCTTTCAGTTCTCGTGTACTTAATGACTGAAAACGCCTCAAATAAGCTGCTGTACGAACTTTTTGATACCATGGAATTTTACTAACACCGAAACTTGTAGCATATGCAATTTTCGCCTTTTCATTTGGTGCAAACTCTAAAGTATAAAAATGACTACCTAAGTTTCCAGGAAGCCATAACTGATCGCTACCACAAAGAAATGCATCATATTCGATTGCAGATCTTTTTTTCAGTTCTGTCCAACCCACAAATGGTTTTGAAAGATTCTGAAAATATTGATCAACAAACCTTTCAAACCTTCTATTTCTAATACCTACTTTTTTTTCAATTTCTGGATGCTGAGCCATTACTCTATCTTTTTTTATACCTGATAATTTTCCCTTTACAAAATACGGATTAAATAACCGCGGTATTGTTTGTAACGCAAATTTCAGTGACATCTTTTTTTTATACCTAATAATTTCAGTCTGATAACCTAATCTATTTATTTGTTTATCTGTCGCCAATACCTGCAACTGACTACCGAAATTCTTTGTATCATAGCAAACACATAAGCCTATTTTTTTCATATTACTTAATCCTCTTCAATTCTCTCGGATTTATATATGTGCTATTAGGTTCAATATCATGTAATACCATTGTTCCAGCACCTATTACCGCATTCTCTCCTATTTCTACATTTCCCATAATAATTGCATATGCACCGATACGCACATTCTTCCTAATAACAGGGCATCCATCTATGCCACGTCCCAACATCACATGATGTTGAATAGACACATTATCTTCAATAACGCAATCTGGATTAATCACTACGCCAAGTCCCCTATGTGGAAATGAAACATTTTTACCTATTTGAGCTTTCCTAGGAATATCACAACTATATAAAACTCTTAATAAAAACGCCCCCCCGTACTTTTCGTGATAATAAATACAATCCATTAAATAAATCCATATTTTCCCTCATTTCTACAATTAAATCTGCATTACTTTTTGATAATACTCTGACAATGTATCATGCATTTTTCGCATACTAAATTCCGTATTAATCTTATTTATATTAGAATTTGACATCATACGTAACTTATTCAAATCTGTACTGCATTGAATCAGTGCAGTTGCTAGAGCATTTACATCACCCGGTTCGACAAGTATTCCATTTTCTTCTGTCACCACTTCCGGAATAGCCCCAACTGTTGTACTAATAATTGCTTTTCCGCATGCCATTCCTTCTAAAATTGACATTGGCAAACCTTCATTGTACGAAGGAAGAACCACGGTTGCAGTACTTCTGAGAAGTTCTAGTTTTTTAGTAAAATCCGCCCACCCTACAACTTCAATGTTATTTTGAAGTTTACGTTCCTGTATCATAGCACGAAACTTATCTACTTCCCCATCACCAGCCAAATAACACTTCAATTCTGGAACTTCTTCTTTTGCTTGTTCAATAGCATCAACTAAGTCATAAGTTCCTTTTCGCTCACCAAGTCTTCCCAATGTTACAAACGCTGTTTGATGCTCTTCTGGATCACAAATAGCAGGTGCCAATTTCTCAGTGTTAATTCCATTTTCCAATACATAACAGCTCGTCAATCCGAATGTAGTATCAAACATATTTTTCCATTCATTTGACAATGCTATAACCATATCCGCAGTTCGTAAAGTATCTATTACCTGCTGTTTTTTCTTCCTTGATAACTTATCAAAAAATACCATATATTCAGCACCATGAATATGTAATATTACTTTTTTTCCGTGTTTCTTTATATTCTTCAAATAAATTCTTTTTCTAAACGTACTTCCATATGAAGCCACATGGATATGATAAACATCATATTTCTTAGCCTGCCCTGTAATTAAAAACTTAAAAGCAGCCCAGATTGAATACAACAACACTTTGAATTTACTTCCATCAATATAAGATTCATATGCATTGATGTCATACTTATTTTTCAACTCGTTATCTTCAATAATTTCACCTATAACTGTTGACATTCCGCCTTTTGATCTGCTTACACTTGGTCCAATAATAAGTATTTTTCTCATAACATCGCCTCACTTCTACTCATTACTACTCTAATACTTACTTTTGAATTTCACCCCAATAAGGTATCTCCAATTTATTTCCAAAATATAAATCTGTTTCCTCCGTAATATCTGGATCAAATCCAGAGTTTGGAGTTAAGGTAATTTCACCAAAATATATTTTTCCATCGATATTATACAAATCAATGCGAGCAAAAATAAAATCTTCGGAAAGCTTTTTGGCAATCGATAACATCATATCCAAATTTTTAGGTTTTTCTATATTCGGATTTTCTATAGACTCATCGCCCTTATTTAAAGGCATAAAGTTCCAATTTTGGTCGAAAAATAAATATTGTGCCTTATGTGAATCATCTCTAAAACGATCTTTACATACTAAAATCACATCCGGCTCTCCATTGAAGCAATAAATCTTATAGTCCATAGGTACATTTCCGTTATCTGAAATAAATTTTTCACAGATAATTCTCGGTTTAATATTTTTGTACTGGTATTCACGTCCTATATAGAAAAAGTTATCCTTCAGGCTTTTGTTGATCTTTTTCTTGGCTTTTTTCTTGTCAAATGTTTTCTTATCCTTACAAATTGCAAGTCCTCCTGAATCATGATTACATTTTAGAACAAATTGTTCAGGTAATGTAGCAAAATCTATCTCGTCAAAATCAAACCAATTCCCGTATAATGGAATTAAATATTCATTTCCAATTTTTTTCTCTACATAGTCACGGACAAGATATTTATCTGAAACAATGGTTTGCAATGGAAAACGATAATTAAACTTCATCCATTGTAACTTATCGTTTAAATGTCTTGGATTCCTCAAATTTAACTTTCTCTTTAAACGTAAATGAAAGTACAATTTGATATACTGTTTATCCGGTAAAATTCGAAAAGTCTTTTTAAGACTTTTCATTATTTCATCTCTATTCATTTGCTACTCCTTATATCTCACCGTATATCAGCTAAAAATTCTTCTATCGAGTTAATTATTGCAGCTGTATTTGAGTGATACTCATTATATTTTTTCGTCTGTATTTCCTCGATTGCAGTTTTTAGTTCTTGTACATCGCTACATGAATAAATCAATTCCATATCATGAAACTGTTCAATAAGCTGAATCTGATGATCATCCACATGCTCCCCATACTTTGACAGACGAGGAACTGCAATTACTTTTTTTCCTTTTTTAACGGCTCCAATAATGGCTCCTGTTCCACCATGTGTAATAACTATATCTGCTTTGGCTTCCATTAAAGCAAATTCATCGCGATTCAAAAAATCCTTATATTGATAATTTTGGGGATGATAATCACTATATCCTATCTGAGCGAACACCTCATCTGTTATTACTTTTTCTTCAACTAACACATCTATTTTTTCTAACAATCTGTTAAATTGAAATTTTTGTGATCCTAATGTCACGAAAATCATTTTTTTCTCCCCTCAACTGGTAAAAATAAGCCACGAAAGTCGTCCTAATAAATTCCACCAAGACAAAGTGCGTTTGGATAGAATTCTTTCATGCTCTCCCATTGAACATAAAACTGGTCTGCATATTTATAAAGTAATTTTCCCGTTAATGTAGGAGATGTTACTTTTGCAAAAGACTCTATGTAAATTAATTTTTTTCCGAACATTTTCATAATTAAACACATAGGAATCATAGCAAGTACGCCTGTGCAAATAATTACATCAGGTTTCTCTTTAATAAAAAGTAATAATGATTCAATTGCAATCCAAATCATTTTTATTGGGAACAATTTTTCCCTTCTGTTTACCTGTGAAACGTAATATGTCTTTATATCTTTATCACTTGTCTTGTATAATGTTTTTTCTGTCAAAACAAAACTATCATATTTATTCATAAGTGGCTTAAGCATCATCAACTGCTCATAATGCCCTCCTGACGAAGCAGCAAAGCATATCTTCAACTTCTTATCCATATCCTTGCCTCTCCCTTAATCCCTTTTGAAAATATCCCTTGTATAAACTTTATCTGCCACATCATCCAAACAATTATCATATCTGTTTGCGATAATCACATTACTCATCGTCTTGAATTTCTCCAAATCATTGACCACCAAACTGCCAAAGAAGGTCTCACCGTCTTGCAGGGTAGGTTCATAGATAATCACAGTTGCACCCTTAGCCTTGATTCGTTTCATAACACCTTGAATGCTGCTCTGACGGAAGTTATCGCTGTTACTCTTCATGGTCAGGCGATAAACTCCAACCATAATTTCTTTTTCCTTACTGACATCATACTGATTGGATTCTGCATAATCATAATAACCAGCCATCTGCAACACTCTGTCCGCAATAAAATCTTTTCGTGTTCGGTTACTCTCAACAATCGCAGACATCATATTCTGAGGAACATCCTCATAATTTGCCAGCAATTGCTTTGTATCTTTCGGCAAACAGTAACCACCATATCCAAAACTCGGGTTGTTGTAGTGAGTACCGATACGAGGGTCAAGGCAAACACCCTGAATAATCTGCTGGGTATCTAATCCTTTCATCTCTGCATAGGTATCCAACTCATTGAAATAAGAAACTCTAAGAGCAAGATATGTATTAGCAAACAGTTTTACCGCCTCGGCCTCGGTGAAGCCCATAAACAAGGTGTCTATATTTTCTTTCATAGCACCCTCCTGCAACAGTGCTGCAAAAGTATGTGCTGCCTCTACCAGTCGCTCATCTTCCATATCCGTACCTACGATAATTCTGCTAGGATACAAATTGTCATAGAGTGCTTTTGACTCACGCAAGAACTCAGGACTAAAAATAATGTTCTTGCTGCCAGTTTTTTCACGAATAGATGCAGTATAACCAACAGGAATCGTAGATTTAATAACCATGATGGCTTTAGGATTTACTTCCATTACCAGATCTATAACTGCTTCAACAGCAGAAGTATCAAAGTGTTGAGTTCGGCTGTCATAGTTGGTCGGAGCAGCAATCACCACAAAATCTGCTTCCCGATATGCACTCTTTGCATCCAGCGTTGCAGTCAGGTCAAGTTCTTTTTCCGTCAGATATTTTTCAATGTACTCATCCTGAATTGGCGATTTTCGATGATTGATCAACTCCACCTTTTCAGGAACAATATCTACAGCAGTAACCTTATGATGCTGCGCTAACAAAGTGGCGATACTCAATCCGACATAGCCGGTACCGGCAACTGATATATTCAACTGTTTTTCCATAATTATCTCCTCTTTCTGCCACATCTCAATCCATCATCGTGATGAGATACTACACAAGCACCTTATTCTATCTTTACTTTGACTTTTTCCTTTTCCCCAATATAGCAATCACGCCCACGCCCACCATCGCCCCCATCGAGTCCAGCAGGACATCCATAACATTTCCGTTACGTGTACCCAACAGAAACTGATGATACTCGTCGGTGGCAGCAAAGAGCACACAAAACAATATTGAGATCATAGAGCAATATTTTGTTTTGAGCGGGGTGGTAAGCAAAAATCCCATTGTCCCTGCACCCAATAAAAAGTACAGAGAAAAATGGGCAATTTTGCGAAGAACAAGGTTATATTGATCCAACTTCATTGGATCTGCATTAATCTGAAAGAAACTTAAAATGTGCTCCAAAATCCCTTTGCTCAAGTGGTTGGAGTCTCCCCCACTTTGGGAGGAAAACAAAAATACTGCCGCCATAATTCCAATCACCAGAATGGCAAAGACGGTTCGGATACACAATTTTTTCTTCATTCAATCTCCTTTACAGATCACCAAACAGGGGCATCTGATATTCCCCTTTTTCCATCAGTCTCTGGAATGCCGCTACCACACTCGGTTTATCTTCCTGATAGGTGACGCCAAACCACTGGTCATGGGTTGGCAATACTTTTACATTTGCTTTTTCTTTCTGGAGCAGTTCATCAATAAAAATCGGGAGAAGATATTCTGCCTTCTGCTCATTTCCATTCATATTTTGCAGAAAATTGTGGAAGCCCTCTTCAAGCATTTCCAGAAATTCTACTGTCAGTCCCCACATATTCATCGAAACCAGAGACTCGGCATCCAATACCTGTTCCCTTGCTGTTGCTCCCTCTGCAGTCTTCACAATCCCAGCAGTTTCATGCACTGTCTGAAGGTTATTCTGTGCATCCATCTGGCAGATGCCTCGTGTGACCGCTCCATTGTCGCTGAGGGTATTCTTTAACACAAAGCCTGCCATACAAAACCGGCGGCAATCCTCATTTTGTTCCAGAAAGTCATACAGGCTCCGAAACGCCTGCTTTCCATAATAGTCATCTGCATTGATTACCGCGAACGGACCGTCGAGAATCTCCCGGCAGCACAGGACCGCTTGTCCGGTTCCCCACGGCTTGCTTCTTCCTTTTGGCAGTGAATAGCCAGCCGGCAGGTCCTCGAGCTCCTGAAAGGCATAGTGGAAGGATACACCCAGATGAGCGGTTTGCTGCTCAATCCGGTTGCCGATGACCTCGCGAAAATCCTGCTCAATATCATGACGGATGACAAAAATGATTTTGCGAAAACCAGCGGCAATCGCATCATGGATGGAATAATCCATGATAATCTCTCCATTGGCTCCAACCGGCTCCAGCTGCTTGATTCCGCCACCATATCGTGATCCAATTCCAGCTGCCATAATCACAAGTGCTGGTTTTATTTTGGCGCTCATTTTTATTTTTTCCTCCGTTCATGATTTCTAAATACTTTTTTCTTTAAATTTTCATACTTTTTTGTTATCATATTGCTATGTTTCCATCAGCTTCTGAGATTCTTTAAGCTGCTCCATCCTTCTTGAGCACAACCTTAATGGTTTTCAGAAGGATTTTAAAATCAAGTCCCAGACTCCAGTTGGTGATATAGCTTGCATCCAGGTCAACCACCTGTTCAAAATCGGTAATGTTGCTTCTGCCGCTCACCTGCCACATTCCGGTGATACCCGGTTTAATCGCAAGCCGTATTTTATGATGATATTTATACTTTTCGTATTCATCCACAGTCGGTGGTCTGGTTCCAATCAAGCTCATTTCGCCTTTTAAGACGTTCCACAGCTGGGGCAGCTCATCAATACTGTAATCTCGTATAAAGTGACCGATGCCCTTAATGATGCGCGGGTCGTCATCCATCTTGAACATCATGCCGTCCGCTATCTTATTTTGTTTCATCAGCTCCTGCTTCCGCTCCTCCGCATCCATGTACATCGAACGGAATTTATAGATTTTAAAGAGCCTGCCATTCTTTCCGACTCGGGTTTGAGAGAAGAAGATGGGGCCCGGGCTTGCAAGATAGATCATCGGGGCGACGAACAGGAAACAGATTCCGGTCACAACCACCCCTGCAAGACCTGCACAGATGTCGATTGCCCGTTTCAGAAAGAGCTGACGAACGGTCGCAACCCTCACGCTTCTGGTCAGGACGGTGTACTCACCGATGCGCTCTATGACCTCTCCCTGATGGGCATAGTCTTTCCGCGCAAGACCCAGATGGGTAGAAACACCCATCGTGGCACAGGTGGACAGGATGACATCAGGAAGGGGAATGCTGTCGGGCAGGTCGATAAAGAGACCGTCCACCACGTGCTCCTTAATATAATCCAGCAGGTTTTTCATGTCACAGACAACCGGGGTTCCCTGATACTGCGATATCGAGCCTTCCTTTGCATCTGCAAGGCAGATTCCGCAAACCTGACACGCCGGGGCGTTCAGTCCCTCCAGCACATCCTGGAGCCGTTTTTGGCTGGTCAGAACCATCATCTGATAGCTCTGTTCCGGATTCTTTAACTGGTTTCGGTGATACAGAGCCTTATAGCCGGTACGCAAACCGTATGTCAGAACAAGCGAAAAGAGGGTCATCATCAAAAAGAAGACCGGATTAATCCGAACGATCTGACGGGTTATGTAAAAATAAGCCATCATCATTGCCATAATGAGCAGGATGTGCTTCGCATTTGCCTTCGCTTCCTGAAGATATCCTCTGCGAAGGATGTTATGATAACCCTCATCCAAGAAAGCAGCACACCCATTGGCAACCACGAGCATCACCGAGATTTGCAAATAATAATCCCCAAAATAAGAAGGGTCCCAATTGAAGATATAAAATGCCAAAAGGTATGCGAGGGTAAATGCTGTTTGCAGGGAAAACAGATCTATGATCAGAAAGTCAATATGCTTGATCCAGCTTGTTTCAAACTTTTTGTACATCGCCACTCACCTTTGATATTCCAGCATTCTGCCTCATTTCCCTATCTTTTTTACCTGTGATGGGGTATACTAACAACATCACATTGTTACACGATAGAAAACGAGGAAAACTGTCATGATTCTTCTGCTTACACTTCTTCTATTCTTAATATTTTTTATAATTCTTTCTTTCTGCTGTGTTCGTTATTCATCTAAATTCACAAGAAGTATTGATGATTTCGAGCAATTATTGTTTATAATGTCTATGAATGTAAAAAAATAAAATATCGAAAAGCAGACGAATTATCTGCTTGGATGATATTTTATTTTTTTCACTATTCCTTCACTTCATAGAACAATTCCAGTACCTGCTCTGCCAGGGCATCTTCATCGACATAGTATTCTATGTATTCTTCGCCCTGCACCGCTTCACCCTGGATATCTTGAAGCTCCTGTAGCTTGTATGTTCCAAACTGCTCTGACATTCTGGAAAGCGTGTCAATCGAACAATCGGAAAGGATATATTTTGCAATCTGTGCCAGCTGCTCCGGTGAAATTGTAAAATCCTCATCCAAATTTTCAATCTTTTGAGCTGCTGCCATCAAATACTGCTGCTGGCGCTTCATACGGTTGAGGTTGGTGCTGTCCTCCAATTCTGCACGATTGCGGACATAATGGAGTGCCTGCTCACCCTTCAGGGTGATTGTTTCCCCTTCCACCAAACTGTCGTCGATACCGGAAAAATCATCTAAAACAGTAACTTCTACCCCGCCAATCAAATCGTTGAGATACGGGATAGCTCCCATAGTCATGGCAACATAGTGGTCGATTTCTATTCCATAAAGAAAATCCGAAACTGCATCTACTGTATTGACACAGCTATCATTCAAGCCGCTACCATAGGTATAAGCCAACGCCAGCTGACCGGTAACGCTACCGGCCGGCTGACCATCGACACCCAACACAGGAATTTCTGCCATACTGTCTCGGTTGATATGAAGGACATGGACCTTTTCTTCTATATCATCAAAAACTGCCAGTAGCAAAAAGTCTGCCTGCGTATTATTGTTATAGCCTTCGGATTGTTTTAGAGGATCCATCTTATCCAGACCAATCAGCAACATCGTTTCCTGTCCCTGCTTGGGAGCATACCAGACTCCATCCCGCTCAATCCAGCCTTCTCTTCTTCTGCGTGCCGACTCATCAATCTCTGCCTGAACCGACATGGCTTCCTTCTCCTGCCCGGCTTCCCAAAAGGAAACGGCTCCAATTACACCCAAGCAAAGAAGCAAAACTGCAACCAGAACGAGAATCTTTTTGGTATTGCTCTTTTTTACGTGAACCTGTGGCATCCATGATCCTCCAAACTTTTTTCCATCTTATCCCGGCTTACTAGGAGCGGGATGCTCTGCTCAGAGTCTTTGCGACCGTTTTTGTTTTCTGTACTGCAAATGCCACCGGACCTGCAGAGGTAAACTCTACGGTTACGGTACCGTCTTTGTTGACCTTCACCTTTGACTGATCGATTACCGTCCATTTTCCATCAACAAGTGTCATGCAAACTACCTTGGTGTTTGGCTTCACGCCCAACTGGAAGCTAAGCTTGAGGGAGTTACCATTCTTGAGATACTGTTCTGTTTCCTTGTTGACCGAAATATTAAACAAATCGCGGGTAACCATATCTTCCACCTTCAAGGTTTTAGAAAGGCTCTTCAGGTGTGTTTCAATATCCGGTACCAAGTCTTTCAAAGATTTGGCATCTTTAATCTGTTTGTAGGCTTTATCCAAAGCTGCCTTTACTTCCGGTGTTGCTTTTTTAGACTTGGAAATCGGGGTAATGACAACACTGTCTTTCTCAATGTTTTTGATTACTTTGCCTTCCTTATCGATCACCTGTGCTACATAGGATTGTTTTTTACCATCTGGGGTGGTCACCACATTGGTAACAACCTCCGGTGCCGGTTTTCCCTGTACGCTAGGGGTAAAATTAGCTGCAACTCCTGTCAGAGACATCGAGGCAATCAAAGCCATTGTCAAAAAAAGTGTCATGAATTTTTTCATCTTAATCAATTCCTTTCATATATCTTCTCTGCTGATCCTGCAGATAACGAACAGACAAATCCCCAAACTGTTCGGTCAGAAGCTGCACAGCCTCCCCCAGATTGGGCGGTCGAACCGTACCGTTGTGACAATCCGACCCCAACAAATTGATTTTACCTTGTTCAAACAAATGCATCGCCTTTTTTCTGGTTTGTTTATTGAGAAAAAATTCTGCATTGGATTGAATCAAGGCTCCCATTTCCTCCAGCTTTTTATGGAAGAAAAATCCCTGTGTCTTTCGGTATCGTTCAACATGTGCCAGTAGAATGGTTAAGTTAAACTGCTGTGCTGCCTTGACCTCCTGAATCATCCGTTGACTCCAGGGTACAAACGGCATCTCCAACAACAACAGGTCTGTATTTTCTATCTTCAAATCGTGGACAGCACTGCTGTGACTGATTCCTTCAAAATACCGCACCTCTGCACCCAATCGAATTTTGGGAAGCTGGTCCTGCAACCCTTGCCGTTCAATCTCCTTTTGCAAGGACTGATAGGAGTGATTGCGTCGCTGCAAAAAATCCTGTGGACTTTCATGCTCTGCATAAAAATGCGGAGTAGCAACCACCCATCGGATGCCCTGCTCTGCCTGCATCTTCAGCATCGCAATCGACTCTTCTGTGCTTTTGCTTCCATCATCCATTCCCGGCAAAATATGGGTATGAAAATCAATCATTTTAGACCTGCCTTCTGTTTTTCTCCTTTGTCTGCTTTATGTCCATAACCATACTGATATCCATAGTGATAGCCATATTTTCCTTTATAGTATCCCTTTCGGTAGTATCGTTTATTGTACGGCAAACTATGGTCATCCACGCTGTTAAAAACAAATCCCAATACCTTTGCATTGACATACTTGAGCTGTCTCATCGTCTCGGACAGAGCTGATCTGCCAACATAATCCTGGCGAACCACAACAACCATTCCGGAAACCAGCTTGGACGCAACCAAAGCGTCAGCAACCACCGTGACTGGTGGCAGGTCCAGAAGAATATAATCATAGTACTTCGAAAGGTACTCCAAGGTATACTCCATCCGTTTGGAGGCAAGCAGCTCCGAAGCATTCGGCGGGATATCTCCAGCAGGAATGACATCCATTGTTTCCGACAGAACCCCTTCCTGCACAACCTCGTCCGCTGCATTCTTTCCAACCAGAAGATTGGAAAGACCCTTGTTCGATTTCAAATTCAATCGTTTGGAAACGGTAGGCAAGCGCATATCGCACTCCATCAGCAAAACCTTTTTTCCAGCCTCCGCAATGGTGTAGGCAAGGTTGATGGCAGTAATACTCTTTCCTTCTCCCTTCAGGGAACTTGTAACACCGATGATTTTCTGTTCTTCATCGTCAGTAAAAGAAAATTCCAAATTGGTTCTTAGCAGCTTATAGGCTTCTGATGCTGCAAAGTTCAGATTGCTTCCAATCATACTCTGCTGTTCCGATGCAACATCTGCAAACAGCTTCTGATTTTGTTTTTTTCTGTTCCAGAACATTATTCTTTTCCCTTTCCGCTTGGCTGCTGATACTCACTGATTCCACGGGATTTTGTTGCTGCTCCCATTGCCGGAACAACCGCAAGAATTGGCAGGTCGTATGTTTGAAGCAGATAATCCTCCGAGCGAATCGATTCATTCATCAGCTCCATCAGCACGATAATACCCACACTGATCATGCCACCAAGCAAAAGTCCGATTGCAGTATATTTAGTAACACTTGGTGATACCGGATAAGCAGGAACAACCGCATAGTCTACAATGCGCACCGAGCTGCCCTCGACGATGTTGGCAATCTTCTGCGGCAGGATATCTGCAATGGTGTTGGCAATTAACTCTGCCTTTTTATTGTCTGGATTGGTCACCACGATTTCAAAGATTTCGGTGCCGTTTACTGCTCCGGCTTTAATCATCGCGGAGAGCTCCTCATAGGTATAATCACATTCCGGGTCAACCGCTTTGATCTTGTCATTGACCGTATCCAGCGTCATTCTGCTTTTCATGATAACGATGTAGGTGTCCACCAGACTTTGTGCCGCGGACAGCTCGCCCGAGGAGATGCTGAACGAAGCGTTGCCCAGCGAAACGGCGCTGTTGTTGACATACATCATCGCCTTTGCCTCATACAGAGGGGTAACCAAAAACTTTGCATAAGAGAACGCAACCGCTGCACCAATCATCGTCATCGCCAGCACCAGCCACATCTTTCTCCATACCGCAAGCGCAAGCGCCAGCAAATCTATTTCAATCTCGTCTTTTCCATTTTCCATGAAGTGACTCCTTCCGTCATCCTCCAGCAGTTTTTATGATGTGTCGAACAGGACACATCATAAAACACCCGGGTGTTTTAATTCTAATCCGATTTTATCGGCTCAAGGGCGCAAAATCGCCATTTTCTTTTACTTAAATAATACTATCTTTCGACCCCGGTTTTCAATATGTGACACATTTTGTGACAAGGTTTTTAGTTAGATTATTTGTAATAAAATCTTCCTCTTGATTTCACACTACAATCTAGTATAATGGAACATATAGTTTGCTCTGAGTTTCTTCTTATTGATCATTGGGAGGATAGATTGACATGTCTCTTTTCTCTGATACTCTTTCGGAATATATCAAGTCCAAAAAGCTTAAAATTTATCAGCTTGCAAACCTCTCCGGGATTGACCGGACCCTCATTCAAAAGATGATTTCCGGAACACGAAAACCCACTAACAGAGCGCAGGTCTTAAACCTGTGCCGTGCCCTGTCTCTAACTCATTCTGAGACAGAGAATTTAATCAACTCATACTGTATCCTTGAAATGGGCGAAGAAAACTGGAGGCGTTACAAAAGCATTCAGAAATTGATTCAAAGCTTTCACATTGCTGAACCACCCTCCAATATCTCTCTCAACATTTCAGATCTTTCTCTTCCAGACCTCTGCAATATCAAGGTGATTCATACATCGACCACAATTAATCGCCTCCTGCATTCCATCCTTCTCCAAGAATCCGTTCATCCTGATGGTTTTATCAAGATGATGGTTCAACCCACCTACTTCTTTCTTTTAAACTGCCTTACTTCCATTAACTTTGAGCACACCCCAATTGACCACTTTATCTGTTTGGAAAGTGGTCCTGAGCAAGAGATTGTTAATCTGGAAAATATTCAAAAAATCGTTCCAATCCTTCTAAATTGTAGAAAATATACTCCCTATGGCTACTATGACCATATCAATTCTATCTTCAGTTCTTCTATATTTTTGCCCAACATCATTCTGACCAGCAGATATATGATTCAGATTTCTTCTGACCTTTCTGAAGCTGTTGTGACAGACAATGTTGAACTGATAGAGTTGTGCCATAAATATTTCGATGTGCAGCAAACTAATTCCTGGCCAATTTTTGAACAGCTCAAATCGTTTGAGGAATATCTGCACTTTATGCCCTCTGGACAAAGCATCTCCTCTTCCTACTGTATTATGAGCCACCCTTGTGTTCTTTCTTTGCTCTCCCCCCAAATCCTGCAAAGAATATTGAACATTTCATTGCTGTCATCCGACACATTGAATATGATTCAATCAAAATTCCAGCTATCTTCTGAGCCGTCGTTCTCTACTTTTTCTTTTTTCTCTATGGAGGGGCTCAAACAATTTTGCAGTTCTGGAACCTTTGCTGAAGTACCGGCACCGTTTTACTCTTCCTTAAATAAGGAAGAAATCCAATATCTGCTGAAGTGCATCATCTCTTTGTCGGAGGCCGGAATCTATCACCCACGCATTTTTCGACCCAATAACTTTGAGATTCCAGAAAACCTTTGCATTGGAACCGTCTCCCGGCAGAACTCGGCGATTGTATTTAATCATCCGCAAAAGGGCTTTCTTGCCTTTGATGTCAAAAACATCACCCTTTCTTCTGCTATCTATGACTTTATGGAATATCTGCAGAAGGAAGAAACCATGACCTATTCGGAAGAAGAGTCTCTCCAGAAAATTAAAGAGTTTCTGGAAGATCATCTTTATAATCAGTAGATTCAAAATCGAACTTAGGGCAAACCAAAAAGGTGTGACGAAAGTCACACCTTTTCTTATAGTAATAATTTTTCAATCTCATTCCGTTATCGGGAATGACATCCTGAGAAGTGAATCTCAGCTCGATTGCTCACAGTTGAGCATCTTATCATCAACACGGTGATTTGTCAACACACTTCATCTAAATTACACAATCAAATCTTTCCTGTCATTTGGATTTTATCTGTTCTCTATGGTATACTGAGTATACTGGGGGTGGCATCGTGGAGCAGAAAGCATACCTCTCAATAGACCTAAAATCCTTTTTCGCATCTGTTGAATGTGTGGAGCGTGGACTTGACCCATTGAATACCAATCTGGTAGTGGCAGATGCAAGCAGAACAGACAAAACCATCTGTCTGGCAGTAACTCCATCTCTGAAATCCTTCGGTATCTCCGGCAGAGCAAGGCTGTTTGAGGTAAAGCAGAAGGTTCAGGAGGTAAACTTCTCTCGTCAGTACAAAGCACCTCACAAAGAGCTGACAGGCAGCTCCTACTTGCACTCTGAGCTGATGCAATCGCCGGAGCTGGCAGTTGACTTCATCATTGCACCGCCTCGAATGGCATACTACATTGATTACAGCACCAGAATCTACGATGTATATCTGAAATATGTCGCACCGGAGGATATTGTTGCCTACTCGATTGACGAGGTGTTTATTGATGCTACCGGCTATTTAAAGACCAGTGGCTTGACAGCACACGATTTTGCCATGCGGATGATTCTGGATATTCTGCGTACTACCGGCATCACCGCAACGGCTGGGATTGGAAGCAACCTGTATCTCTGCAAGGTCGCAATGGATGTGGTAGCAAAGAAGATACCGCCGGATGAACATGGTGTGCGGATTGCAGAGCTGGACGAGATGAGCTATCGAAAGACCCTCTGGGAACACCGTCCGATTACCGACTTCTGGAGGGTTGGAAAAGGCTACGCAAAGCGGCTGGCAGATCGCGGATTGTTTACGATGGGTGATGTGGCAAGATGCTCTGTATACAATGAAGATGTGCTGTACAAGATGTTGGGTGTCAATGCGGAGCTGCTGATTGACCATGCGTGGGGATGGGAACCCTGCACCATTGCAGATATTAAATCCTATAAGCCATCCACCAGCAGTATCTGCTCCGGTCAGGTGCTGGAATGTCCCTACCCTGCTGACAAAGCTAGATTGGTGGTCAGGGAGATGGTGGATTCCTGCGCATTGGATTTGGTGGACAAGAAACTGATGACCAATCAGATTACACTGACCATTGGCTATGACATCGAAAATCTGACCGACCCAAATAGACGCAACCGCTATCGTGGGGATGTTGTCAGGGACACCTACGGACGGCTGATACCCAAACATTCTCATGGAACAGCAAACCTGACCTATACATCCTCCAGCAGAAAGATGACAGAGGCAGTAACGGCATTGTATGACCGGATTGTCAATCCTGACCTGCTGATACGCCGCCTGACACTTTCCATCAATCATGTATTGGATGAAGATGCAGCGGTACAGACGGAAAACAAATATGAACAGCTCAACCTGTTTGACAATTTGGAGCAGGTCATCGAGCAGGAGCAGGCAGACAGGGCAGCATTGGAGAAAGAGAAAAAGATGCAGAAAGCAATGCTGGCAATCAAAAAGAAGTTTGGTAAGAACGCCATCCTCAAAGGAATGAATCTGGAGGAAGGTGCAACTGCCAAAAACAGAAATAACAAGATTGGTGGACACAAGGCATAAATGGGGTAGCAGTTTGCTACCCCATTCTTTTTCGCTATTTGATGGGTAACAGGTCGCTGGAGATTTCCAGAATATCTTCAAAGGCAATCGAAGAACCGTTAGTCATCACAATGCAGTGACTCCATTCGTCCACCTTTTTCAGCTCCCCTTGCATGACCTGATAGATGCCTCCTGCCTTTCTTGGGTCTTGTACAAAGTAGGTCACGGCTATCTGCGGATGTTGAGCAAGAGAGGATTTGAGCAGCTGCAAATATTTATCAATCGCTGCCTTGTCATCCTCTGTCAGCTCTATCTTAGCGTCCACATATCGGCAGACCTCACGGATTGCTTCACCGTGTCCTCTCAGAGCTGCAAAGGGAGCAAACTGCGCTGCCCTATCCTGCATCGACATTCTGGGATGCTTGCTGGATACATGGTGCGGCAGGTTGATAATGTCATCATATCGTCCGGTCATGGTATCACCTCTGATTGTTGTACGCCAATGGTAAGTGAAAGATACTCAATTTGTATTCCTCTGCTCTTGCTAATTCTGTTGAATCTGTAATGCCTAATTTATTCTCAAGAACATCTTCCCTCACATTCTTGATTCTAGTCCCTTTCAGCCACAAATCTATTATTATCAGTATACCATAACATCGACAACAAATCCAAGTTTTTACACGATGCAGCATTTCTATTTTATCGCTCCATCTAACATAGTATCTCACCGCATCAACGAAACTTCCAATGATATATTCTATCATGAAGGAAACCAATGCCTATCAACGACACTGAGGTTTCTAATATTTCTATCTGGAGGTTTTCATGATGAAAGCAAAACACGCACAACTAAAAATCAGTCCACAGGAACACATTACAATCCAATTAGAGGAAGCCCTGCTATTGGATGAACTACATACTCTTTCTACAGAGTATTCGGTATCTGTGGATCTACTGGTCAATCTAGCCATAAAGAGACTCCTTAATGACATTGACCTGGTCAGAAACCTGCGTTCTGGACAAATAAAAGGGGTGTGACTTACACCCCTTCTTTATCAAAATATGAAAAGATTACCCGCAATACACCAAGTGCCATCTGTTTGCGTTCTGTTGGCTGATTATCCACAATCTGTCTAAATTGATTTACGATATTTTCATCATTACCTGTTACCGAATCAAACAATAAATAGTCTACTGTTACACCCAAACGGTTTACAAGACGAACTAATGTATCCAATGTCAGGCTGCGTTCCCCCCGTTCAATAGCTCCCATATAGGTATCCGATATGTCAACTGCTTCTGCTAGCTGTGCTTGTGTCAGATTTCGTTTCAGACGTTCTTTCCGAATTCGTTCACCTAGCCTCTTATAGTCCATATTTTCACCTCCTGTAGTTATTGTATACATAGACACACGCTGTCACGAAGTATCTGTAAGAGGTATTTATATTGACTATATGAGGTTTTTGTGATATACCTTCGTAAAAAGGATAGCTTAACTGACATCTATACGGATAGCCCTATACTGGCAAAAGATATCAAACACAATTATATTTTATATTACCGAAAGGATGTATGAACTATGAAAAATTTTCAGTGCAGCAAATGTGGAACATTGCTCAACAGCAACTCCATACCACGTACCGATAAATGTCCAAGTGGTGGCTTGCATGATTGGAGAAATTTAGGAGATAGTGGGTATACTATATATCAATGCAGTAAATGTGGAACTTTGGTTAACAGCAACTCCACACCACGTACTGATAAATGTCCAAGTGGTGGCTTGCATGATTGGAGAAAATTAGGTGACGTCGGAAACACTCCCTATCAATGCAGGAAATGTGGAACTTTGGTCAAGAGTAATTCCATACCACGTACTGATAAATGCCCAAGTGGTGGCTTGCATGATTGGAGAAAACTCTAACAAAGTAAGAACACTATCCCGTATAGATATGAGTATTGTACTACATCATTGATATGGAAATCGGGATAATTTATAAACACCCATCAATTCCTAATGCTTAGAAAAAACAAATACCATCCAATATAAAACTAAATATGCCATATAAATCCAGCCGATAAGATGTTAGTTTCCATCTCTGAGAAAGAGAGAACCTGTTTCGTTGATGGGTTCTCTCTTTTAATTTATATATAAAATGTGGTGAATAAAATTGTTTACTGGATTCATTGTATTGCTCGTTTTAGCATTATTATATATTGCACTTCCCTTATGGGCAAAGTTACTTGTACTCACGATCAGTGCTTTTGTTCCAGACCCATTTTTTGTTTTTGATGAAGTGTTTATGATGGCTAGTACTATCAAGCATACCATGAGAATCTTTGCACTGAACGAATGGGTATGTGAACATAAACGACTTACTGCTTGTATAATAATTGCCGTTGTCTTTCTTATTATTCTGTTGCTTATTTCGTTTATTATTCCTTTTATCTAGATAAAAACTTATACGTTCTATTTTTATCAGTTCTGGAGATTATCTCTTTCTAGTAACTGTTTGGCTAACTTTATTTGGAGAGGAAGATGATAATGGTAAAAAAGCTGAAGAAAATCCCTTATGATCTGGTATCCTATATCCAGATTGAAACAGAAGCAATTGAAACTTCCAATGACAAAATGATGATTTCCTCCTATTGTCTTCATAAGCTTGAGGTTGTCAACTGGTATCTCGAATTACTGAAAACCAATTCTTCAAAATATATCGTACCACACAGCAAAGAACAGTTGGAAATGATTCGAGAGCAACTGATGGAATGCTACAAGCAGATCATGAGTGTAAAGGTCAAAAAGCCTGGAAATCGTCCGCTTCTGGATATTCCATATCCGAAAGATTATAAGGGATAAGTACTGATAAACAGGATCCAGTGTGCTTCCATTGTATCCGAAAATCTTTCCCGTATCTCCCCTCATTTCAACCATATATTCTAACTATGGAAATCAATAAGAAATGAGGTGGTTTCTTGTCTAAAAAGAATGTCATCAAACTGATTCTGGCAGTGCTTTCTGCCCTGATTGCCGCTGCACAAACATTGGAAGAAAAGGAGGATGGATCCGAGTATAACCGATACAATCCATACGACGACAATATGAATTGAGAAACAGAGGACTTCCCGGATGGGAGACCCTCTGTTTTGCTTTCTCGCAAACTTTTATTCTGTTTTTAAAGGAGTTGTTATTATGTCTGCAAATGTAGAATCCATGTTTTATGTAAGAGAAACCCCATGGCACGGTCTGGGAACCAAAGTAACCGAAGCTCCAACTTCAAAAGATGCCCTGATTTACGCAGGACTAAACTGGAATGTATTCCAAACAGATGTCTATACCCAAGACACCTCTCTCATCCCAGGTTACAAGGCAAACATCCGCAGCACAGACCGTTCTGTATTAGGTATCGTGTCAGACCAATACAAGATTGTTCAGAATCAGGACGCCTTCCAGTTTACCGATGATCTGCTGGGAGAAGGGGTCACCTATGAGACTGCCGGTTCTCTGCAGGGTGGACGTAAGGTCTGGATGCTTGCTAAAATGCCTCATCGTTACATCATCTCAGGGGATGAGATTGAACCCTATCTGGTTGTCATGAATTCTCATGATGGCAGCTCTGGAATCAAGGTTGCCATGACCCCTATCCGTGTTGTCTGCCAGAACACCCTGAATCTGGCTCTGGGGAGTGCAAAGCGGATCTGGACAACCAAGCATACTGAGAATGTCATGAGTCGTGTGTATGAAGCAAGGGAAACTCTGATGCTAGCAGAGAACTACATGAGTGAGCTTGGAAAAGGAATCGATGCTCTGTCCAAAATCAAACTCACTGACCGAAAGGTTCTGGATCTGATGCAGGAATTCTTCCCTGTTACCGTAGATTTGCCGGATTCACAGAGGAAAAACAATTTCAAGATGCTTCAGGATATGAAGACCAGATACTTTGATGCACCAGACCTTTCTCATGTTGGGAAGAATGGATACCGCTTTATCAACGCCATCAGTGACTTTGCGACCCATGCAGATCCCCTTCGCAAAACCAAGAATTACCATGAAAATCTCTTCCTGAAAACAGTGGAGGGAAATCCCATGATTGATAAAGCCTACAAAATGATTCTGGCATCAGCATAAGAAAATCAAGGTAAAAAAGATGGGCAGGGTGTTTTCCCTGCCCTTTTGTAATAGAAAGTGAGGTTTTTCCATGTCATCAAGAATTCTGGTGTCAACTGAAAACATGCCCTATGAAGATTGGCTCCATTATCGCAAATTGGGAATTGGTGGTTCCGATGCATCTGTTGTCTGTGGCATCAATCGATACAAATCCCCTGTAGAACTTTGGATGGACAAAACAGACCAGTTGCCGTATCAGGAAGCAGGAGAAGCTGCCTATTGGGGCACGCAGCTAGAGTCTCTGGTCAGAAGCGAATTTACCAAACGAACTGGAATTGAGGTAGAACAGGTTCATCAGCTTCTTCAAAGTGAAGAGCGCCCCTTCATGCTGGCAAACCTTGATGGAATCTGTGAGCATCCTGACTATGGACCAGTCATCTTTGAAGCAAAAACTGCTTCTGCATACAAAGCCAGTGAATGGGAGGATTCCATTCCAGACGAGTATCTGCTGCAAATTCAACACTATATGTCTGTCACTGGATATTCAGGAGCCTATATCGCTGTATTGATTGGTGGAAATACCTTTCGATGGAAGTTTATAGAACGGGATGAGGAATTGATTGCAGCAATGATTGAGCTGGAAGCAGATTTCTGGAATCATGTTCAGAACAACACTCCCCCACCATTGGATGGTTCCGGAGCTTCTGCAAGATTTCTGTCAGAACGCTTTCCTGACAGTGTTCCCAAGTCCCAAATCATCCTTCCTGATTCTGCAACTGAATTGCTCTTCCAATATGAGGAATCCTGTAAACAACTGGAGGTTGTCACGGAACAAAAGCAGAGAGCAGAAAACCTGTTAAAGCAGATGATGGGAGACCATGAGATTGCTACCAGCGGAGATCACATCATCACCTGGAAGAAGATTTCACAGGAACGTCTGGACAGCAGAACATTCAAGGCTGAACACCCAGCCCTCTATCAGAAATACGCAAACAAAACATCATATCGCCGCTTCTCTGTCAGGACGGCTGTATAAGGAGGAACAACCATGGAACATACTGCACTGAAAAATCGCCTGGAGCATAAGGTACAGGACTTACAAAATTCCCAGCAGGAAATCATTCAAACAAGCCTTTCTCCAACACATTCTGATTATCTTGCCTTTGCTGACAATACATTGGATGTCATTCGGGAGAATCTCAAAAGTCAGCCTCTTTCCCTGGATCTCTTTGATCTGGTAAAATCTCCTTCTGGTGGCTCTACTGTATTCTCTGTACCGGGTCTTTCTGGGGAGGAACCACAAAAAGAATTGAGTGGAATCATCCTGGACTATACAACCCCAAGGGCCTACTGGGACACCCCTGATCCAGCGGAAGGAACTCCCCCAGCATGCATGAGCAATAACAGCATCCTATCTCAGGATGGGAAAGCCTGTATTCATTGTCCATACAATGATTTTGGTAGCAAGGATGGAGAAACCAATGCCAAAGCATGCAAGGAATCAGTCCTTCTCTTCCTTTTAAGACCAGACAACATTATTCCACTGTTAGTCAGGGTTCCAGTCACCAGTAAATCCAGATTCTTAAAATATGCAACCCGATTGCTGAGTACCCTGACTCCCATCAGCAGTGTTGTCACTAAAATTACACTGGAAAAAGCAACCAGCAAATCTGGCAAACCATACGCTCTCTTTCAATTTGAAGCAGTCAATGCACTCAGTGAAGAGGATGCTTTCCATGCCAGGGAATTTAGCAAACAGTTTATGGAGATTGTCCATGCTGCTGATATCGAACCTGCATTACAGATGGGAGGTGCATTACCATGTTAATCTTAGTTGTGGAACCGCAGAAAGCACCAGTTGTAAAGGAAATCTCCGATGATTTACACCAAATGCAGAAGCTAGTCGATGGGTTCATCGAGGTACTCTATCCATTTGAAGATGAAGTTGCTCTGGTATGCAATGAGGAAGGAAAACTGATGAATCTTCCTCCGAATCGTGGTCTCTGGGATGAGCATGGGGATTTGTATAAAATCATCTGTGGAACCTTCTTTCTATGTGGAGCACCTTCAGACTCTGATTCCTTTACCAGTCTTACACCAGAACAGGTTGAAACATTAAAACACAGATTTGCTTCTCCAGAGATTTTCATTGGTATGGATGGACACATTGTCTGTCTTCCAGTAGATGAAGCAACCTTTGCCTGATGGGAGGAAGTGATAATGATTAAAAAACAGACCTACCTGATTACCATTGAGGAACATTGTTCCAGTTGCTTTGCTGTTCAAGCTTCCCATTTCAAAGAGGCTATGGAGATTGCAGAATCTAAATACCAAAGTGGAGAATTTGTGGTAGACCCCACTCCCCCATCCTGTCGATTGATGATGGCTCAGGATAAAGAGTCCAATCAGTTGAGCGAATGGGTGGAGTTTTAATTACTGTTCCAATAGGGTGTACCCATATCGGAGATGGAAAAAGAGTTTCATTTGAGTTGGTTTTCTGGGAATGAAACGTTCCACTTTATGAGACCACCCAAATGGGAAACAGAAGGGTGAAATCACCGCTACAACCGCTATGAAGAAACTGGGAATGAGTAAATCTACATTCTATCGCAAAGTAAAAGATCAATAAAGGAAGATCCTACTCATTTTATTTCATTTGGAGAAGAAGGCAGTTCATCTGTCTTCTTCTTTTTTTACAAGGACACAGCATCAAATCAGAATTACCTAGACACCTACAGTAGCTATGTACTCACATCATCTACTGCATCTTGTACTGCAATCATGTTCATCGGCATTCAAAATGCCATTGGGATGAATCAAGTTCGAGAGCCAGACCCTAATTTTTTGTGATAATGAACACTATAAATACGATTCTCGTCCACATATTTCACATATTTCACGCGATCTGCGGCGTCTTCACAAATAGCCATCTCCGCTGGCTGGTTCATATCAGAATCATTCGGCATTACTTTCGGCTTGTAAAGAGGGTGATTTTCTCTAAAGTCTGAATTTCGATTAGAATCTTTGTTTGCTGTTCCATGCTTACAGAAGGGGTCTTATATACTTTATATCACTTTCATAAACATGAGGCTGGTCAGAACCCTTCTTCAGTAAGTATATGTCGTTATTTTCGAAACAATTCATCCAATGTTTTTCCATCCTTGTTCTTCCATTCAACCCAACCATTTGTGCTACCGCCCAGAACAAACATGGCAGCAGAGCTTGGAGATGTAAATGATACAGAAACGCCCAGTTTGTATTTGCCACCAATATCAACAATATTACCGTTTTGAATGGCAGTTTGCCGCTGCTTTTCAATATGATTGGAATGGCACTTGCGACTCATGTCGATCTCTGAACCTTCCAACACTTCAAATTTATCACCGTCGTAAACACCAAATGCTTGGATGCCGTTTCTAGTTGTATGCAGGGTATTAGTCTCATTTAGTGTTGACTTAGAGTTGTCCATTTTATATCCCTGTGTAGCCATAATAAATTTGATTTCCTCATACACTTCTTCGATTAACGGCAAATCATATTCATCGATTTCGTATTTGGGATTAACGGTGTTTTCTACCTTATACCGTTTAGATTCAGTGGCCTTATTTATGACATAAGCTTCAAGGCCGCTGATCATATCCAGCGAAAAGGTTTTGCTGTCTGCCAAAAACATGATTGCTTTGTTCCAAAAGTCTTTGGAACGATTATGATCGTCCAGACGACTAACACCATTTCTAGTTTGACCGATATAAATTTGAGCAATCTTGTTATCGTCATTTTCGCTAATCAGGTAGTAAATACCAGGGCGGTTGATTCCAGTTAATTTTTTAGCTTCAGAAAGTAGTGGACGGGGAATAACATAAGTAGTCATGGTAGATAAATGACGGCGAATGGAGCGGATTCCATCAGGTTGCCCGTTATGATATATAATTTCAAGCTTTTTACTAATAGCCATCTCTATAACCCCATTTCTCTATTGCTGTGCTTTTCTCTGTTCCAATGCCAATCCAATTAAACGATCTGCCTGATCTGCCATAAACAGAGGGATGTTCAGCATATCATCATCCAGTTTCAGATTATCCAGGGAGAATCGTACACGGAGCTTGACCTTATCGGGAAACAGTTCCTTAAACTTCTTAAGACTCTTGCTGGATGTATTGGCTTCGGATTTGACTTCGACAGGAAAAATATCATTCTCTCGCTGGATCAAGAAATCAACCTCATACGGAGGATTTGTTTGTGTCCAGTATCGGGGAATTACTTCAAACTGTGTAATCAAGGTTTGTAATACAAAGTTTTCGGTCAATGCACCTTTGAACTCAGTGAACAGGCGGTTACCCTCGCCGAAAGCAGTAGGTGCCAACTGTGCCAGACGACGGAGCAAACCAACATCTACCAGATAAATCTTAAAGGCAGACAGATCATCATAAGCAGCAACAGGAAGACCGGGAGCAGAGCTACGGTAGATTTTGTGCACTAGTCTAGCATCCACCAACCACTGTAGCGCATCCTCATATTCACGCGCTCTTGCCCCTTCTTTGATAACCTTATAGATGAACTTCTTGTTCTCTTTTGCTAACTGAGATGGTATAGACTTCCAAATCATAGAAATCTTCGGGAACTCACTGATATTAGGATGCTTTGCAAAGTCACGCTCGTAGGCACCAATAATCCCGGACAGTGCCTCCTGCATAGCAGAAACGTCACGGGCTTCCGTCCACATCAGCACCGGTTCTGGCATCCCACCAGTTACATAGTACATCTTCAATTTCTCGTACAGAGGGTTAAAAAATGCATCGGGGATCGGTTCAATGGTATCCACACTTTTCAGATATGCAGCAAGGTTCTTATCACCATTGGCAATCAAAAATTCCGAGAAAGTCATAGGATCAATCTGCATGAAGTTGACCTTACCAACAGGGAAAGAAGATGGCTTTGCCAAAGCAATGCCCAACAGAGAACCAGCGCAGGCGATATGATACTGTGGAGCATTCTCACAGAAATACTTCATGGAATTAATAACTTTGGGGCAGTCCTGCACCTCATCAAAAATGATAAGGGTCTTTTCCGGCACAATCTTCTGACCGCTTGCCAACATCAGGTTTTGCAAAATACGGTCAACATCTTTGGTAGTCTCAAAGAACTGCTTGTATTCCTCATTTTCATCAAAGTTAAAATATGCGGTATTTTCGTAATAACGCTTACCGAACTCTTTCAGAATCCAGGTCTTACCCACTTGACGTACACCCTTCAGGATCAAAGGCTTACGGTAGGGGGAATTTTTCCAGTCCAGTAGCTTTTTCAAAATAAATCGTTCCATACGCTCACCCCTTCACATTTTTATTGGATTTTTAGTGTTTCTAAATCACATTTTTATTATACGCCAAAGTCGCAAAAAACACAACCCCAATCACAAAATTATATTTATTCTAAGATATTGTAATCACATTTTTATGTTGTAATAAAGGTGGAAATTGTCTAACACGAAATATGGATTGGATTCAATAAAAAGATGATTGGTATTCATTAAGTTCAATACCACTCACTGGAATTCGTAACATACCAAGTTCCGTAACATGCATTGCAATTAGTAAGTTTATTCGCTTTGGTAATATCCCCATAATCCGTAATTTCATTAAGAATAGTACTATCCATTGGAATCAGTGACACTCAATAAGATGAGATGATTTCTCCTTAACTATTATCCATCATATTACTACAAGGTGACTCATCATAAATAACAATCATCTATGCTATTTTATTACCTTTAATACAACATTCCTACATCTATACATTCTAAAGATTATAGGCTGTTTTCATCTACCTGTAATAACTCAATAATGATTATGAAGCTATTTACATAATTACAATATCATGAATCTTATAACTCATAACACCTTGCACTACGTAAATAGTAATGCGCAATTGTGGTTATTAATAATTTATTTTGTATTACGTATCAACTACAGTAGTAATCGTTATTCTATTGCAATAAAACTATATGTACTAATTATATATAAGCTCGTTATGTATGAATTGGAGGAATGTACCATGTTAAATACATCGATTGGATACCACACCTTTGCTTTGTCCTATAAACTTATCGATTCCAAGCACCTGAAAAGTATCCATAAACATTTTCTTAGATATCAAAAAAAGAACCCTGACATGAAGAACTTTCCTATCACCAGTAAAAACGGAGAACATATTGGCTGGGAGTTTTTCTATCAAAACAACAAAGAGATCGGAAGACAATAACAACAAAGGAATCCGATGGTTGTTATTGTCTATCTGGTGCGCTAACAGTTATTACTATTATGGACTGAAAGTCATTATCAATCCCAAGGCTCTATTGGAAAAAGAGTACATTCAGGCTGCACAGGAATCGGACTTGAGTGCAGTCATGAAGGCATATAATCAAGAAGCAAGTAAGATTTCATCTTATATTCCCTGTTTTGATTGGCTCTGTTTAAATCGTGTTGATTTCTGTATCAATATTGACCTTGAGGAATTGGAGATTCCCTGTTCCCCTGATAAAATGATGTCCTTGATTCGGAAAGGTAATATTCCGAAACATTTTCATGAGATGACAGAATACAACAAAAAAAGTCATAGAAAGACATCCTACAAAAACAGCTTCTATTTAAAAAGCAAATCTGTGACCATCAATTACTATGACAAGCATTCTCAACAACAAGAAGGCCATCCAAATTTTGAAAACAGAGAGCTATCTCGGAATGTTATTCGCTTCGAGGTACAATGCAAGTATTCAAAAATCTATCAGATCATCCACAAAATGAGGAAGGATCTAGGTCCTGAAGTATGTAGGGAAGAGTTTCGGAGCCTATTTCATCACTCGAAATTGCCTTCTGCACTAATTTTAACAAATGAACTTTCTGAAAAAGTCACCGAAAATTACTTTTTTAAGATTGTTCGAAAAGGAGACTATTTTACCTACGATCTTGCCCGGAAAATTATTGAATCTTATCATTTCAAAAGGAATAAGGAGGAACGTATTTTATATGCATTAGAACTAGTCAAAGAGCACGGTGGAATTGCGAAAGCAAAAGCAAAATTAAATCATATCGAGCTTAATGACTTCAAAAAGTCGCTCAGAGATTTAGATGAGATCCTGGTAAATCCAGTAACTATTCCCCGCCGATGGAAAATCCCATACATTCCAAATCTTCTGTATGCATACAGAGACTCCCTTTACAATGAGATTTTCATTTTGGAAGATGAGTATACAGCAAGGAAAAAAATCGAAGCTGTTTTATCAGATTATCAAAACAAATCCATATATGAGCTCTAATCTCATCCTGTCGTGATTCCGTATCTATCGCCGTAACTTTAAGGAAAGTAGAAACCGGTACTCCTTTCAGGTTACTGCTATTTACGGCACATATCTGATTAAGCTTACATCGTTTTAAAGAAACGTTGTAAGTTGCTGATTTTATCATGGGTTTCATGAGGAAGCACTGAAAAAACTATTCTGGAGTCAGATTTAACACCTGATTCCAGAACAGCATTTCCCAAATAGTGTCTACTTTCGTGACTGTAGTTCACTTTTCATATTTATCTATTGCATTCTCTCATCTGATTGGTGTAATATAATATCATATAAATGGCATCAGAATCCTTTTGCTTATATTTGTAACCATAATAACCTTCTCATATCCAAGACACTATAATTATGAAGCACCCGAAAGATACCAAACACTAACCATATGCAGCTACTGAGTGAACACTTAAAAGCCTCTTATTGTAAGTTTTTTAGTGAGTACCTTTAGTAGTTATAATTGACCTTGAAGCCGGTAAGGTAGTTCACTACACAACAAACCTTGCCTTACCTTATTGAAGAACTGAGAAAGGCACTTCTCAGGAATACCAGGATTGCATATGGCGGGTATATCTCCGCCCCTCTGTTCTAGTGATTGACGAACTGGTTTTCTCAGCTGAGTCGCTAAGAGGAAGTGCTGTTCTTCCTCCTGATTTCTGAACAATATGCACATAGTATCGTTATTCTAACCAGCAACAAGTATTTCAACGATTGGGATACGGTTCTTGCAACAGCCCTACTCGACGGGCTTCTGCACTATGCTCATGTCATTAACATCCGTGGCGAAACCTACCGTCTCAAAGACCGCTGAAGGCTTGAATCTAGATGGCTCCATCAGCCGAGATTATGGCTGAACCGTAACTGAAGGCAAAAATTCCATTGTTTATAATGTCGGTGACTGGGTCAAGTTCTAAATGACATTTTGAGTCATTTGTACTTCAACCTTGACAGTGATTTGTGTCTATAACTACAAACAGGGAGGTATATTATGTCAAAAACTTACTCATTAAACCAAATTATTCAAATGGTCCTCGAGGAAAATGGAAGCAAAGGTACTATTTCTCAAGAAGCTGAAACACGACAATTGCGTCGAGCATTTTACTCTTTACTTGAGCACATTCATGCTGATAAAGATGAATTGAAAGAAGGAGGAAAAAATCTCAAGTTCGAGGAAAAGGAGCTTCCCTTTATCAAAGCGCTTCTTTCTCAGCTTTATTCTCGTAAAGGAACTGCTTATAAAATTATCTCTGGTAAAGATACTTCTTTCTCTTCCAAGGATATTATGGATCTAATACAATCTATAATCAATGAAATGGATCAAACACAAATAAGCGAAGAGGAGTTATTAGATACCTCACTATATTATGCTCAATTCTTCGGTTATTTTTATACGTATATATTAGAAGAGTGTCATCATATAGTTGATTCTTTTGCATTAAACCTACAAGATCTGCCTTTTGAGTTAAAAATTTCGTGTCTTAAACGTTTTTCCATGACATTAAAACATGAACTTGTATTACGAGTTATAGAATCCGCTTTAAATACAAAAGATATCGCAGAAATCCTCTCTCTTGATAACTATGAAGGAGAGATTCCGTATAATTTCTGTTGTCCAGAAGTTAGGGAATCATATGTTGAAAGAGACCAGAAGATTCTAAAGAAAATTCAACAAGATCAAAACTTACGCACATACATAGAAACGTCTTTTGGTCTCAAGGCAGAAGAAATATTCTCCTATCTAAATAATGAATAAGATTTAATACATTTCAAGGACATGGCTACGGTCATGTCCTTTTTTATTCTTATATTTCAGTTTAACACTCACTCTGGTTTTACTGGAGATAAATAAAAAACTTGATAAATGAAAATCATGTCAAATGAAGCCCTTGCTTCCACTCTAAAAACAAAAATCCAAACAAATCGTTCAGAAGTTTTGTAGAAAGTATATTGTTTGTCGAGTATTATGGAAAACAAAAGTCAACTGATTTACCAGTAACTGATGATATATACTCTAAACGACTTCTTAATCATAATTTTGTCATAGTTAGTGAAACAATCACTTAGACCATTTTTCAGAAGGTACAGCTATGAGAAACGAAAAAATCACCCCACTGTACAAGTACTGGGACGATTAGTTACAAGACAAGAGCAATTCCATTTCCAACCAAGAGTTAATATATAAATGGTGGTTTCTGCCACCTAATATATGATTCCTACTATCCTATTCCATATCCAAGATTTCGCCTGCATCCCCGATTTTAATTTTATCTAGGCTCATTTATGTGACAAAAACACTCTGTTTTTTTGTCATTTATATTTTGATTTCCTTCTGATATCATATAGGCATCTCCAGCAGATATGGTGGAAGTTCATTCTTATTGTTTAATGATTGGATCCCAGAATCATTATAACAGGCTTGAGCTGAAGAACATCTCTTTCAGGAGTAAACAGAAGTCAAAACTTCAAATTGTTCTTTGATAATTTAATACTGTTCATCCAAGAACAGATGATGGAGAATTCTAACATCTGTTTCTTTTCACACTTGTCCATCTATGGGAGTAGTCATTGGTTTCTTGCCTGCTTGCATATCTTTGGTTTATAGTCTGAAAATATCTGCAAACCATTTTGTGACCTAGTTATCTGTCTTCTTGTCATAAATTAATTTCTAATGTTTGATAAAAAAGACAATATTATAGATAATCTCCAAAATGTTGTAAATTGGTATCTGCTGTTTTCAGTAGGTTCCATATACCTCTCTTTGCAGTTGTTTTTGGAAAATCTATCCTCACAGCGATGGAGAACCACTTATTCTCATAAGTCGCTCCCCGCTTATTTGCAAAAGTGATATAGGAAATGACAAGGGATACGTGGACATTCATCTCTCAGAACAGACATGGTAAACTACACCTTCTCGAAATAATAATCGAGGTAACAGGCTGTGTTGTGCCTTCTACAAAAATCAAGCAATGCGCTTGTACACTCACTAAAAGGTTGGTGTAGCATCCATCTCTTCTATGAATGATGTTACCACGTTCTTTGTCCCATTTATTGGTTTCCAAAAGAGTGTTTAATAAAAATACTCTTTTGGCTCAACTCACTTCCATGTGCTCTATGGATTGATTTCTTCCTGCAAACTGTAACCTGTTACATTATATGTACTCGTTACATTCCTTTAGCACTTGGAGATAGACAGAAAGGAATGCTTATAATTATGAGCAAAAAAGAATCCTACTTGGATAAAGAATTACGAAAATTAAGAAAAGATTTTATTAAGGAAGACAAAAAGAGGAAAAAGAAGAAAAAGAAGTATACTAAATGGATTGACTCCGATGTTTTCCATTATTCAGTATATTATCTTTCACAAACAACTTTTCCTGAGAAAGAAGAAGAGGCAAAGGACAATATGGAAAAAAATCCTCTTCTTCTTGATTTATGTGATGAGCCTGGTTTCTTCTTTGGTACTCCAAACACCGAAATATCTCACAAATATGTTGGGATACCACAGGGAACAGAGGGAAATATTGTCATCTTTGGTGGAAATGGTTATGGTAAAAGTTCAGGTATTGCGAAACCTACGCTTCAAACATGGAAGGGAGCATTGTGTGTCACGGATATAAAAGGGGAGCTTTCCGACTTTTATATAAGTTTATATCAGCAGGGATTGACTTCTCGTCCTTACATCATATTCGATCCCTTAAATCCAGACAGTGTGGGATATGATCCATTTTCTTGGTTGCTTCAGGACGATGAATGCAACACAGTCCACAATATCTTGGAAATTGTTGATGCTATCATTCCTGTTCTCCCTGATGATAAACAACCATTCTGGGTTGAATGTGAACGCGCTGTATTCGCAGCCGCACTATTATATTTCTTTCAGCGTGGATACAGCTTCAGTGAAAGCATAGAGAAAATTATGGTTTCAACTACATCGAAGTTGTGTGCAGAAATCATAAAAAGCAACAATACTCAGGCTATAATGGCTCTTGGCGGAATTTCTGATATGAATCCAGAGGCTATAGCTGCTATTGATCGTGGTATCCGCAATAAGCTTATGTTCTTCTCTACTGATCCATATATCGTCAACGCTTTTCGTGGAGTACGAGAAGGAGCACCTTGCTTTAGCTGGAATGATTTAGAAAAATACAATATCTTCCCACGTATTCCTGAATCCTATTTAGGACAATGGAGCGGTGCAATTAATTTGATGTATACTCAGCTAATTCGTTTTTTAGAACGCAGACCTGATATGCATAGCTCAAAAGGCAAAAAAAACATACAGACTCTTCTTATGCTAGACGAATTTGCCAGATTTGGAAAGTTGAGTGTAATCACAAATGCATTAGCTACCTTACGTAGTAAAAATGTAAATATTTGTTTGTTCCTTCAGAGCATCGCACAACTTGATTTAATTTATGGTGAATGTGGTCGCCGTATTTTGCTTGATAACTGTCAATTTAAAGCCATATTACGAGCTGATGATTCTGAAACACAACGGATGCTTAGTGATTTGATTGGCACACAGATAACATTTCAGCGAAGTTTCAGCAAGAATTTTAATGTGAATGATCACCCCACAGGTTCCAGCAAATCTTTAAGTGAAATCCGTGAAGCATTAGTTCAACCTCATGAACTGGCTCTCCTTAATTATATCTTGCTGTTAACTCCCCAAGGCTTATTCAAAGCAAACAAAATTCAGCTGCATGATAAGGAAATACCCTATCCAGTGAAAAAAGAAAATATCACTTATATCGAACTCACACCCACACCACCTTCTCAGATAAACGATTCAGACATTATTATCGAAGTGGAAGGTACACTTATATAGAGGAGTGAAAAGCTATGATATCTATTGAAGAAAGAATTAAACGGGCAGACGCCCGTGTTTCTTATCAAGAGCATAAAAAAAGGATATTGCAACGCCAGGAACATGAGAGACAAAAGAAAGCCATACACCGACAAAATTATATTGTCGGTGAGGCGGTTTTAAAATTTTCCCCACAGCTCATAGAACTTAAATCGTTAGATCAATTTCTGTCCATGATAGCTTCCAATCCAAGGCTAATGGAACAACTGAAGAAATTGTCAATGAAAGTCAATAACGAAAATGATGTGGAATAACCCTGTCGGCGCATCAATGTGTAAGTGGACAATTACAAATAACTGAACGCGCTGGACGCGGAAAGTGGGTGTTTATTTATGGCGAATTATCATATGGAGATTAAACCCATCAGTCGTGGAAAAGGTCAATCAGTGACAAGGATTATAAATTATATAAGCGGAGAACGCCTGTATGATTCTTATTCCGGAAATACTTACTATCGGCAACGCACTGACGTTCTCTATCATAATATTTTCCTACCCCCAAATGCTCCTTCAGACTACCATAATCTCCAATATCTATGCAACGAGATTGAAGCAGCTGAAAAGAGATATGACGCTCGGACAGGCAGAATATTTATAGGTTCTCTCCCGAATGAACTATCTCTCAATGATTGGTGTAGTATTGTAAAAGAGTTTGTTGAGTGTAACTTTGTGAACTATGGCTTGTGCTCTATTGTAGCCATCCATGAAGGACGAAACGAAGCTGAACCCTCCAGAAATAATCCTCATGTTCATATTATTGTTCCAACCAGAGCTGTTGAGTCAGATGGTTTTTCACAAATGAAAGATCGTGAGCATGATAAGAGGAAATACATCAACATTTGGCGAGAACACTGGGCACATGTACAAAATATGGCCTATGAGAGAAATCGTTTCGATATTCGTGTCAGCCATGAAAGTCTTGAAGTACAAGGAATATTCTGCCGAAAGCCAACTCATCATTTGAATTATCGTGACTGGCAGGAAAAAATTCGCTATGAGCGCGCTCCTATTGAAAAACAAAATCATAGAATTAAGATACATGACAAGGAATGTTATCACAATCGCCAACTTGAATTGGATGGAGAATGTTCTCGTAATCGTCAACCAGAATTAGATAAGGAATATTCTCGTAATCGTCAGCTAAAGTGGAATAAGAAACTTTCTCGCAGTCTCTAACCAGAAAGAAATTTGGAGATTTTTCGCTAATAATAAGCGTATTTTGTTGTCATTCAACTATATATTCTTATTGTGAGGTAAAAAGAATCCCAGCCTAACGCTGGGATTCTAACCAAAACTTATTGCAATAGGAGTTGAAAGAAATGAACAAAAGTATTCTTCATTTGGAGTCTTTCTCTGGCACCGAGAAAAACATTTATCGGACGACTTTTAAAACCAAGCATGGTCGGGTGCTGTTTCTGTCTGTACAGATTACAGGTGAAAAATGTTTCATCACAGATTGCTTCTATATTGACCGCAATCCCAGTAAATGGGGGCAAACATACAGAAGCGTTAAACCTAAAAAGCTACAGACATTTCACTTTCCAACATCAAAACTACTTTCTGTCATTGCATCAGAATTGGACAAGCAATTTTATGGGGTAAAATTTGCAGAAAGTGAGTATGCTGACCTACCAACAAAATCATATATAGAAAAGCAGTTAGTGTCCAAAAACAGCAAATACAAATTTCTGATTATGGTTGGGAGTGGTGAAATGCACAATGGACTCCCCTTCTGTCTTCGTACACGATTGAAAAACAATCTTCATCGTTCCATCTTTCTGGAGCTATCCTACTACAAAGATGGAACTGGACTTGTAAAGCAGTGTTACTACTACGACCGGCAATACAAGCGCCAGGGTATTCAGATTACACCACCCATGCTAATCAGCTGTTTCTTTCCATATACCCGTGAAGGCATTTTGAATCTGCTGAACCATGAAATATGCTGCGATTTTACGCATATGATTGTTACGGATGGACTTGATCTGGATTCCAATACAACGCCTCTTTGTGGGGCCCTATAGGAGGTGCTATTCCATGCCTAACCTGCAACAGGAATACATTGATATCAAAGATATAAAACACCGTGTAGAGCATCTCACTCTCGCTGCGAAGAGCAATGATAGCAAAGAACAAATTCTCGAGGAGCTACTCCATGCATTGACTAAGTCAGGTAATCAGATTCATTCCTGATTATCTCATAATTCATCACTATAAAAGGAGGTGTCTCAAATGGCAATTATTCTTTATGCCCGTAAATCTGTGGAACGGGAAAACAGTATCAGTTGTGAGACACAGCTTGAATATTGTAAAATGATGGTCAAGCCGGATGAGCGACATGAGAAAATCATCACTCTCATTGATAATGGTTTTTCCGGCGGCAATGTTAATCGAGAAGGGTTCCAGAAGATGATGAAACTGATTCGCAAAGGGCGGGTCAGTAAGGTTATCGTTTATAAATTGGATCGAATCAGTCGTTCCCTGGTAGACTTCGTCCAAATTTTGCAGGAGTTCAAAGATTACAACGTAGAGTTTGTTTCCTCACAGGAATCATTCGATACATCTACTCCTTATGGTGAGTTAGTTGTAAAAATCCTGATGGTGTTTGCAGAATTTGAGAGGACTTCCATCATTGACCGCGTTACCCAAGCCTATGCACACCGCAGTTCAATGGGGTTTTATATGGGAGGAAGACAACCTTATGGGTTTGAATTGATTCCCACCACGATTCACAACATCAAAACGAAAATGCTCAATCCAATCCCATCCGAAATCGAACAGGTTCGCTACATATTTGAAGTTTACGCACAGGAAAATGTTTCCTTGCGCAGACTGCTAGATCTTCTGGTTGCTGAGGGGAAAAACCCACTAAATGGCAGCCAATGGACTACTTCGAAACTTTCCACATTATTAAAGAATCCTATCTATGTCAAAGCCGATTCTGTTGTATATGACTACTACGACAAACACGGTGTTCAGTTTGTCAATGAGCCATCCTCATTTACTGGAGAATACGGAGCACAGCTATATGGACATACGAAACACAAGCCAGATGCTCCTGACTGGTCTGATATGAAACTGGTTGTTCTAAACCATAAAGGTACGATTGATTCCGATATTTGGATTAAGTGTCAACAAAAGCTGGAAAAAAATCGCCAGATTGGAAATAGCTGTAGCAATCGCACAAGCTGGCTGGCTGGAAAACTAATCTGCGCAAAATGCGGTCATACGATGACAACCATCAAGGGAAAAGCCAATAAAGATGGAGAAATCAGAAGGTATTTTAATTGCACCGGAAAATCTCATAAAAAAATGTGCACTGGTCCCAAAGTATCCATCTACGCCGAAGACCTTGAAAAGATGGTATATGACTGCATTACGGAAAAACTGGCGGAGTTAAAATGTGCGAAACATACAACAAACAAAAACAACTCCACAGAAATCAATGAGATTAAGCTGAAGATCAAAACGATTGAGAAAGCAGAAGAACAACTGATGGATACCATGCTTACAGGTGGCTTCAATGAGGATCTTTTGGTACTGGCAAATCAGAAAGCCACCCGCTTCAAACAGGATAAGGCCGTTTTGTATGAACGGTTGGAAGAGATGAAAAGCAGCGATGAGCAAAGTGATGTCGTGATCAATTTGGCAAAATCATGGAAGCGCGCCGATTATAAATGCAAAAAAACAGTTGCGATGATTATGATTCATCAAATCATGGTCAATGAGGACGGCAGCATCCAGATTATTTGGAATATGTAAAAGGTCAGGGTATGAAAGCCCTGACCTTTTACTATTTGTGCGCCAAACAATCGACACATCTGTTTTCCTTGACAGAAAACGCTTTGCTCGATACAATAAAATTAACAGGAGGGATCTTATATGCTCTTATATCACGGAAGTGAGGTTCACGATGAAGAATAACAGCGCCTTATTTTATACCTGCAGTCTGATTGAGTTTATCGGAAGAGAAAGAAAACTAAAGCGTTCTGAGCTAGTTCAGTTTTTTGGGAAAAAGGTAATTGAGCGCATCTATCGCTATGCAGATGTATTCCACTGTGAGCCAATCGAAAAGACCGCCGATGACTTCATCACGAACCTTAATATTCCAACAGGTTCTTTTGATAATGTGTCCTCCTGCCGTTACAATGTCCCAGACTATTGGACCATTGGTGAGGTGTACGAACGATTGATTGAAGATATTGCTGGTGATCACACAGACCATCTCATCGATATTTTGATAGAGGTCTACACCTCTTGGATCGATGATGCCATCTCCAACTACAATACAGATTTTTATTACCAATCTCGAGAATACATTTTCGAATGTTATCGGGAGGGTAAAATCTGTGCATAATCATAGCAAAACACTCCCTTCTGCTGTTTTCAGAAAGGAGTGTTTTTTCATTTTATTCTGATTATCGTTTGCCGATAGCTTTCGTCCTGCTGTTTGGCAGCGAATCAAACTCCGGGTTAAAGGCATAGAAGTTTTTGCTGTCCAGCTGCTCCTGAGCAATGCGCAGCATTTCACCGAAGCGCTGGAAGTGGACGATTTCCCGCTCCCGCAGGAATTTAATTGGGTCGCGCACATCCGGGTCATCCACCAGGCGCAGGATGTTGTCGTAGGTCACCCTTGCCTTCTGTTCTGCTGCAAGGTCCTCTGTCAAATCGCAGATGATGTCCCCCGTCGATTGCAGGGTTGCAGTAGAAAACGGCATACCGGATGCCGCCTGCGGATAGATGCCGGTGGTGTGGTCCACAAAATAAGCTTCCATGCCGCCCTCTTTGATTTGTTCAACCGTCAAGCCCTTGGTCAGCTGGTACAAAATTGCACTGACAATCTCGATATGCGCCAGCTCTTCGGTGCCGATGTCGGTCAAGCCCGCCTTGACCTGTCCCCAGGGCGCTGTATAGCGCTGGCTGAGGTAACGGGTCGCCGCGCCCATCTCACCGTCTGGACCTCCCAGCTGTGAGATAATCACCTTGGCGGCGGCAGCATCGGGTCGGGCAATCTTTACCGGGTATTCCAACTTTTTGCTATAAGTCCACATTGCTTACTCCTCCCTTCTCCTGGTCAGCGTTCAGGTCCCACGGCCACGGGTCATCTACCCAGCTCCAGCGTGCGCCGTTGTTTGCTTTCATCGGATTCAAGGCGCCAAACTGCTTTTCATACTCCGCCTTTGCCTGCTCAAGCAGATTAGCATATTTATCGTGGTATTTTAAGGCGTCCTGGTCCTGCGGGTGGGTGTCAAGGTACAGGTTTGCCTCGATGACCGCAAACTCGTACATCTGCACCCGGTCCAGCAGCGTCCGGCGCATCTTATCTTGTGGCATTGCCTACCGCCTCCTCTCCGATGAAGGGTTTATCCAGCTGGGAAAAGATGGTTCCCCGCTGCAACCCTAAACTGGTATCATACAAATCCTTCCACTGCTGGGTGGGTACATACGCCATCGCCAGCGAAATCGGCTGGTCGGTAAAGGCAGAACAGCCTGCGTCCTGCCCGTTGCCGCTGCAAGGTTGAAACAGCATGGTCTTCACCGCTCCTTTTTGTCAGGTTATCGGGCAGCGCATTCTGCTGCCGCCCACATTGTTAGACTATGATGCAGACCCGCAGCCGGTTCCGCCTTGCTGCTGCCTGTCCCTAGCGTGATAGAAGCATTTTTTCTAAAAGCTGCCTGCTTTTGCTTTCATTTTTACTGCCAAAGGCTTCCTTTAAAAAATTTCACAGAATATTTTTTCTTTCTCCTGACAATTCGTGGTATAATGATTCACAGAATTAAAACAACCGACTGTATACGAGGTGAACCAATGAACCCTTCCTATATTTTTCTTCCACTGCTTACATTGTTGCTGGCAGGTGTCCTGCTGTTGATCTACTATCGCATGGCACTGCGCTTTGCCCTGCAAGCCATCGACCCGCAGCGGATGAACTACGGCGCTGTGCTTCGTCAGGAGATGGAGCGCAACCAGCTGGACCCCGACCGGATGGATGTAAAGTACGACAAATTGTTTCTGGTGAACCAGCGTGGGCAAGAGCTGACCGCCCGCCTGTACCTGACGCCCAGCCAGACCGACCGCTACATCCTCTTCCTGCATGGGTACAACTACCCGTGGATCGGTGTGCTCAAATATCTGCCGATGCTGCTGCGTCTGGGCTTCAATGTGCTGGTACCGGACTTGCAGGCGCAGGGTGAAAGCCAGGGCAGCTACATCACCTTTGGTGCGCTGGAAAGCGACGATTGCCTGGAATGGCTGGAGCAGATTCACAAACACGCACAGGTAAATGGATTTAACCGCGCACGCATTGGCGTGATGGGCGAGTCGATGGGCGCGGTGACCGCCCTGCTGACGATGGAAAAAGCCAACAGCCAGTCGGTCCCTCTGGAGGAAAAGCCGCTGTTTTGTGTGGCAGACTGTCCTTTCTCCGACTGGGACAGCATGATGCGCCTGCAAGGCAAAAAACGCTACAGCTTTGACCCTTCTCCCCTGCTGCCGCTGGTCAAGCGGATTATCCGCCAAAAAAGCGGTGCGCAGATGGATACGGTAAATGCAGTCAAAGCGGCGTCAGCCATCCGCGTTCCTGTCCTGCTCTTTCACGGGACCGCAGACAAACTGGTCCCCTTTGGGATGAGCCAGCAGATTGCCGATGCCTGCCCCACCGCCTCGCTGTGTCTGGTGGAGGGTGCAAAACACATGAACTGCTGTGTCCATTCTCCCAAGGAATACCGCCGCCAGCTGGTGGCTATGCTCAAAACGGTGCGCTTTGAGCCGGAATCTGCCGAAGAATACGCCGTTTACCTGTAAACTTTTTATCTGTAAACTTTTTACCTGTAAAACGACAAAAAACCCGCGACCCTTTTTACAAAGGGGTCGCGGGTTTTCTTTTTTAATGGTACATCGGCAGCATCATCAGATAGGGTGCCGTAAAAACTGCCAGCAATAGACTCAGCCTTCCTGCCATTGCCTCGGAAATATCCGCCTTCCCAAAGGAATACCTGCGGTTGAGCCGCCAAATCAGCCAACCCGCCAGGCATACACCCGGTATCGCGTGCAGGGTAGCACCCGGAAAATGGTAAGGGTCAAAGATGTGGCTGTCCAAAAGGGTGTTCAGCAACAGCATCAGCACAAGGCTCAGGGCAGCACCGGCAAAGTCAGCAGCAAAGCCAATCAACCAAACCTTGACGATGGAGCGCTTCCACAGCTCCTTCTTTCCTTGCAGCCGAAGCCAGCCTGCCGCTGCCAGCAGCACAAGGCTGTCCCACAAAAAATTTGCTGGAAGCAGCAGCCAGAGCAGCGATGGGACCATCCAGAAAATCCAGATGGGAAAAATCAGATTATACAGTCGGATAGTGTGTCGTTTCATACAGCCGCCTCCTTTGCAGGACGTTTTTTATAGTATAACACGGCAGATTTTCGGCTGCAAGTGTGGAGAGGACAGCATAGAAAAAGTTGAAATTTTTTTCATCCCGTTGTATAATAAAAAGCATCTGAGAAGCTTACAACAAGAGAGGAGTCGGTAATTTATGCTAAAATCCTTTATCCACTACTACAAACCGCACTGGAAGCTGTTTGTATTCGACATGGTGTGCGCACTAGTTGCCGCCAGCTGCGATTTGATGTATCCGGTCATCTCCCGAAACATCATCAACACCTACATCCCGGACAAAAACCTGCGGCTCATCCTGACCTGGTGTGTTGCGCTGCTGGTCATCTACCTGGTGCAGGCAATCATGCAGTATTTCATGCAGTATCAGGGTCATGTGGTCGGCGTGCGGATGCAGGCGGATATGCGCAGGGACGTCTTTGAGCACCTGCAAAAGCTGCCCTTTTCCTACTTTGACGAACACAAAACCGGCGTCATCATGTCGCGCATCGTCAACGACTTGATGGACATCTCTGAGTTTGCCCACCACGGTCCCGAGGACCTGTTCATCTCGCTGGTCAGCGTGGTCGGTTCCTTCATCATCCTGTGTACCATCAATATCCCGCTGACCCTGATCACCTTTGCCGTCCTCCCCTTCCTGATTTTGTTTGTCGTCAAAAAGAGGACTGCAATGACCATCGCCTTCCGCAAAAACCGCATTGAGATTGCAGAGGTCAACGCCAGCCTGGAAAACAGCATCGCCGGCGTGCGTGTTGCCCGTGCCTTCACCGGCGAGCAGGAGGAAGCTAAAAAATTTGATGAAAACAACCAGCGCTATGTCACCGTGCGGGAACGCGCCTACCGAGTCATGGCAGAATTCTTCTCCGGCACCAACTTTTTGACCTCTTTGATGAACGTCGTTGTGCTGACCGGCGGTGGCTACTGCGTCTACCGCGGCGTCATCAACGTCGGTGACATGGTCGCTTATATGCTGTTCATCAATATGTTTGTCAACCCAATCAAAAAGCTCATCCAGTTTGTCGAGATGTTCCAGAACGCCATCACCGGCTACACCCGCTTCCAGGAACTGATGAATATTGAGATAGAACAGGAAGAGCCCGATGCGGTCGATTTGAAGGATGTCCGCGGCGAGATTACCTTCGACAACGTTTCCTTCCAGTACAATGAGGGCAAGGAGGTCCTCTCCAACATCTCGATGACCTTCCCGCAGGGCGAGATGGTCGCCATCGTCGGACCTTCCGGCGGCGGCAAAACCACCCTCTGTCACCTGATTCCGCGTTTTTATGAAATCACCCAGGGCAGCATCTGCATCGACGGACAGGACATCCGCAAGGTCACCCGCCGTTCTCTGCGCAGCAAAATCGGCATCGTACAGCAGGACGTCTTCCTCTTCACCGGCACCATCTTTGACAACATCGCCTACGGCAAGCTGGGAGCCAGCCGCGAGGAGGTCTACGAGGCAGCTAAAAAAGCCAACATCCACGACTACATCATGAGCCTGCCGGAAGGCTACGATACCTTTGTCGGTGAACGCGGCGTCAAGCTGTCCGGCGGTCAGAAGCAGCGTATCTCGATTGCCCGCGTCTTTTTGAAGAATCCACCGATTCTGATTCTCGACGAGGCAACCTCTGCGCTGGACAACGTGACTGAAAACTACATCCAGGATTCGCTGGACGAGCTGTGCAAAAACCGCACCACCATCGTGGTTGCCCACCGCCTGTCCACCATCAAAAACGCCGACGAGATCATCGTCATGGACCGCGACGGCATCCAGGAGCGCGGCACCCACACTCAGCTTCTGGAGAAGGACAACGGCATCTACCGCGAACTGTACGAAGCGCAGTTTGCACGCCTGTAATCCAGATACAGTACAAACAGCGAAGGTTTTTCTGCTCAGGAAAGCCTTCGTTTTTTTGCCCGTTGTTTTATGCAGCAGAAAAAATTTTCACAAACCAGTGGCGTTCCTCGTCGTTTTGTGGTACAATTTTTCCAAAGAAAACACCCGGAAAGAAGGAATACAAGATGAACCGCGAACAAATCGAACTTCTGTTTTGTGTCCTTGCCTTTGCATGGATTACCTATATGGCAATCAAACACAAGGTCCATCAAACCGACCGCGGTGGCTTTCGGCTGATTCTGCTGATTTTTGTCGGACTGCTTCTGGCTTTTCTCTGCTTTCTGATTCCGGGTGGGGAAAAATACACCTTTGCCCTGATTGGAACTACCCTTGGCAGCGCATTCGTCTGCATCTCCTGGAGCCACATCCGCTCGGTCAAACAATGCAGCGAGCAGGTCACCGGTATCTATCAGGGATTTAACAGCTACTCCGGCGGCAAGGGTTCACAAAGCCATGCACCGGTCTTTCGCTACCAGTACAACGGCAAGAAATTCCTCCGCCAGTGTGCCTCCACCTACCCGCTTTCCCTGCTGGAAAAGCGCATGAAGCCGGGCGAAGAATACACCATCTATATCGACCCGAAAAAGCCGACGAACTTTCTTTTGCAAAAGCGGGTCGGAGCCGGATACATCCTCTTTTTTCTGTTTGGAATTCTCATCATCTTTGTCGGCTTATCCGCACTGATGGTATAAAAACAAAAAGGACAGCCGCTTTTTTAGCGGCTGTCCTTTTTTATTTTGTTACTTTTGGCTGTCTGTACAGCACAGTGTCATCTTAGTACAGCTTTGCACCTGCCGGAATCACGTCATCCAGCATCAGCAGATTCAAGCCTTCGTGTCCCTCGTACTCGTATACGGCGCTGATCAGCATACCCTCGGAAGGAATGCCCATCATCATGCGGGTCGGCAGGTTGGTGATTGCCACGCAGGTTTTGCCAACCAGCTCTTCCGGTTCATAGTAGTTGTGAATACCGCTCAGGATGGTGCGCTTTTTATCGGTGCCATCGTTGAGAGTAAACTTCAGCAGCTTTTTGGACTTCGGAACTGCTTCGCAAGCTTCTACCTTAACAACACGGAAGTCGGATTTAGCAAAGGTGTCAAACTCGACCATATCAGCAAACAGCGGCTCGATTTTCACCTTGGAAAGGTCGAGCTGTACGCTTTCTGCGGATACTGCAACCGGTTCAGCAGGCTGAACTGCTGTCGGCTGTGTTGCCGGTGCAGGCTGAACGGATGCTTTCTTAGCCAGCTCCTCAGCAGTTGGCTTCATGGTTGGGAACAGCAGAA
>OLPW01000521.1_pt1 | contig 45606 bp, 37 predicted proteins | sample 1672161 | NCBI WGS metagenome assembly OLPW01 (sample SAMEA3136654, study PRJEB25190) | human gut metagenome
TAAAGGCTCTACCTTTACCTTGGAGAAGTCGATAACTTCTTCCTTCTCAGGTGCTGCTGTGGAAGTGCTGTTTTCTGACTTCGCAGACTTCTTGTCAGCGTCCAGGGACTTCATCGTCGGGAACAGCAGTACGTCTCTGATTGCCTGGCTGTCTGTAAGAAGCATAACCAGACGGTCGATTCCGTATCCGATACCACCTGTAGGCGGCATACCGATCTCCAGTGCATTCAGGAAGTCTTCATCTGTGTGGTTTGCTTCCTCATCACCTGCGTCTGCAAGAGCATCCTGTGCTTTGAAACGCTCTCTCTGATCGATCGGGTCGTTGAGCTCGGAATATGCGTTACACATTTCCCATGTATTGATAAAGAGCTCGAAACGCTCTACCTTGTTCGGATCGGAAGGTTTCTTCTTTGTCAGCGGAGAGATCTCGATCGGATGATCCATGATGAATGTCGGCTGGATCAGCTCTTTCTCACAGTATTCCTCAAAGAAGAGGTTGATGATATCACCTTTCTTGTGACGATCCTCATATTCAATATGATGCTCATCAGCAAGTTTCTTAGCTGCCTCATCATCTGCTACTTCGTCAAAATCAATTCCTGTATATTTCTTGATGGCATCGTTCATGGTCAGACGTGCAAACGGCTTTCCAAGGTCGATCTCAATACCGTTGTAGGAGATCTTTGTGGAACCGCAGACCTTCTCTGCAAGATAACGGAACATGGACTCTGTCAGCTCCATCATTCCCTCATAATCAGTATATGCCTGATAAAGCTCCATCAGAGTAAACTCCGGATTGTGACGGGTATCAACACCCTCGTTACGGAATACACGGCCAATCTCGTAAACTCTCTCAAGTCCGCCCACGATCAGTCTCTTAAGATAAAGTTCCAGGGAAATACGAAGCTTAACGTCTTCGTTCAGTGCGTTGTAATGTGTCTCAAACGGTCTTGCAGCTGCACCGCCTGCGTTGGAAACCAGCATTGGTGTCTCCACTTCCATGAAGTCACGTCCTGCAAGGAAATTACGGATTTCCTTAAGGATCTGGGAACGTTTGATGAATACCTTCTTGCTGTCCTGGTTCATGATAAGATCCACATATCTCTGACGATAACGGGTATCTGTATCTGTCAGTCCGTGGAATTTCTCAGGAAGGATCTGTAAGCTCTTGGAAAGAAGAGTCATCTTCTCTGCATGAATGGAGATCTCACCTGTTCTTGTTCTGAAAGCAAATCCCTCCAGACCAAAAATATCACCGATATCAGATTTCTTAAAATCTGCATAGGAATCGGTTCCAATGGCGTCTCTTGCCACATAAACCTGAATGTTACCCTGTAAATCCTGGATATTACAGAAAGAAGCTTTTCCCATTACACGCTTGAACATCATACGTCCTGCGATCGATACGTGGATCGGGCTTGCGTCCATGATGCTTCTTCTTTCTTCATAATCCTTCTTCTGAGCCTCTTTTGCCTGCTCTTCATCAAGACCTGTTACATCAAGCTCCTTGCGGTCTCTGAGAAGCTCTGCCTCATGTGCTTCATAGAGATTTTTCACCTCAAGGGAATGATGTGTCTGATCAAATTTCGTGATCTGAAACGGGTCCCTGCCATTTGCCTGAAGGTCTGCCAGTTTGTCACGACGTACCTTAAGCAGCTGGTTTACATCCTGCTTCTTCTGCTCTGCCACTTGTCGGCCTCCTTAATCTACCAATCATTTAGCGGATATTTGCAATCCGCATTCGCTACTTGCTCATAATTAAATAACTGTTTCACCGTTATATTATACGTTTCTCTGGATCTCAAGAACCTTGTATTTCATGATTCCGGACGGCATCTCAACCTCAACGATATCGTTGGTGTGTGCACCGATCAGTGCTTTACCTACCGGAGACTCATTGGAGATCTTTCCCTCAAGGCTGTTAGCCTCTGTGGAACCTACGATCTTCAGCTCCATATCTTCCTCAAACTCATAATCATGAACCTTAACCTTGCAGCCTACGCTGATTCTGTCAAGATCGACTTCGTCCTCTACTACAACCTCAGCGTTCTTGAGGATCTTCTCGATCTCCTCGATACGTGCCTCGATATCTCTCTGCTCATCCTTTGCTGCATCGTACTCTGCGTTCTCAGAAAGGTCTCCCTGCTCTCTGGCCTCTTTGATCTTTCCTGCTACTTCTTTTCTCTTAACAACTTTCAGATCGTGCAGCTCGTCTTCCAGTTTTCTAAGTCCTGCGTATGTGAGTAAGTTCTTCTTTGCTTCTTCCATTTTGCCTTACTTCCTTTCAAAACCGTGCTGTTTTTCTGAAAAAATACAGCTTCGGATATTTCTGTTGCTACCATTCCCAAGAGCTCTTTTTTCTAAAAAAGGGCGTAAAAATCTCAGGATATTCACAATTCCTGTATTATACCGAAAAGCCCCAGTATTGTCAAGCATTCCACGTCGAAAAAAGAACCTCCTGAAACGCAGAAAAACCGCAGGAAATCATAAATTTCCACACGGTTTTTCCAAGCATTTTTTCTTATCTTTCCAGAAGCATATCTGTAAGCTTTTTCAGCTCCTCATAGCTTGCAATATTATTGGATTCTCTCCGAATCCCGGCACTGTGCCGCATACCTGCTGTGTACCATGCCACATGTTTACGCATCTCCCTGATCCCGATATATTCTCCCTTGATCTCAATCTGGTTTCGCGCATGACGCAAAATCATCTCACAGACTTCCTCCACAGAAGGTTTCGGCAGCTTTTCGCCGGTCCGGAAGTAGTGGTTCAGCTCCCGGAATATCCACGGATTTCCACGGACTGCGCGGCCGATCATCACTGCATCACAGCCAGTCTCTTTAAACATCTCTTCTGCTGTTTCCGGGGAAACGATATCTCCGTTTCCGATCACAGGAATCGTCACAGCCTCTTTCACACGACGGATGGCATCCCAGTCAGCCTGCCCTGAATAGTACTGCTGCCTTGTTCTTCCATGAACTGCAATGGCCGCTGCCCCGGCGTCTTCCACACGCTTGGCGATCTCCACCACATCCACCGGTGTATTCTCGTCAAAACCGATCCTCACCTTCACAGTCACAGGTTTGGAAACTGCTCCTGAAACACTTCGTACGATCTGTTCAATGAGCCTTGGATTTTTCAGAAGTGCGGATCCCTCGCCATTGTTTACTACCTTCGGAACCGGGCATCCCATATTGATATCAAGAATGTCAAAAGGACGATCCTCGATGCTTTTTGCCACTTCTGCCATCAGCTCCGGTTCACTGCCAAAAAGCTGCATGGACACCGGATGTTCTCCGGGGTCAATCTCCATCAGTGCTTCTGTATTTTTATTATGATAGGAAATGGCTTTTGCACTGACCATTTCCATGCAAATCAGTCCTGCTCCCTGCTCCTTGCAAAGTTTTCGGAATGCCAGATCTGTCACCCCTGCCATTGGTGCAAGCACAAAAGGATTCTCCATCTCCACATTTCCGATCTTCCACTGCATCTTCATGGATCAGTCCTCAACTGCATCTGCTTTTTTCTTAAGTTCCTCATCCGGGATATCCCCGAGGAAAAATACTTTATAATACATTTCCAGGGATTCCAGAAGATCTTTCTTGCTGCGCTGAATCTCTTTGATCTTCAGTGCGCTTCCGATCTCATCAAAACGGCCGTCTGCCTCCAGTGCCTCTGTCTTGAACTGCAGATTTCCGTTCTCATCATATTCCAGCGTCAGGATTCCGCCTACATCCTCTGTAAAAAGCACACACATGATCTGCAGCTCCTGCTTTACTGCGTCCGGAAGGGATGCAAAATCCTGGTTAAAATAATATTTCTGCTCATAAGAGCTTGCTCCGCAGAGCACAATGTTATCCTGATACATAAAATCTCCTCTACTCATTAAATACAATTACTGTCCGAAAGCGTTTACTTCTGTCACTCCGAACACAGCTGTCTGCCGTTTCTGATGAAGCTGTAACTGACAGCAATTTCAACATCACTCTGCACAGTCCTGCATCTCTCATCTGTATTATAATCCGGTTTTATACATAGCTGTACAATCCGCGCACAGAAACTTCCCCGGAATTTACTTCCTCAATGCTTCCATCTGCACGTTCCACAAGAAGCTCGCCACCTGCGTTGATTCCCCGCGCAGTTCCCTCATATGGATCATTCTGATTCAGTACACGTACCGGCTGGTTCAGGTTTGCCAGCAGCTTCTCATAATCTGCCTTCAGCTCTGACAGATCTTCTGTCTGTACAAATCTCTCGTAATTTTCTTCGAAATGCTTCATCACAAGCCCGACTACTTCAGCCCTGTCAAAAACATGTCCGCTTTCCAGATACAGCGAAGTTGCCTTATCAGCCGTCTCTTCCGGAAAGCTGTCCATATTTACATTGATCCCGACACCAATGACAGCACAGCCGATCTTGTCCTGCTTCATGGTCATCTCTGTTAAGATACCGCAGATCTTTTTGCGGGAAACAACTACGTCATTGGGCCATTTAATTCCCACATCAAGCCCGAGATCTGCCACTGCCTGCGCAACGGAAAGTCCCATAACAAGGGTCATCATCGGAGCTTTCATCGGGGAAAATTCCGGACAGACGAGAATGCTCATGGTTATTGCACTGTCCGGTGGTGCACTCCAGCGTCTTGTGAAACGTCCGCGTCCTGCGGACTGATATTCTGCCACAAAAAGCTCACCATGTTTTGCGCCTTCTTCTTTCCAGGCACGTTTTCCCCAGAGATTGGTGGAATCAATTTCTCTTGCAAAATGGACGGTTTTGCCCGCCCATTTTGTATGTGTTGCCTGTGAAATTATTTCTTCATTAAATAAGTCTGACATTATTTCTCCGGCTCTCCCAATGTTGCAACGATCACAGCTTTGATTGTGTGCATACGGTTCTCAGCTTCGTCAAATACCTTAGACTGCGGAGACTCGAATACCTCATCTGTAACCTCCATGTCTGTAAGGTTAAAACGTTCGCCCATCTCTTTGCCGATCTTTGTCTTAAGGTCATGGAATGCCGGCAGACAATGAAGGAAGATTGCTTTCTCCCCTGCATTCTCCATTACATGTCTGGTAACTTTGTATGGTGTCAGGTCATGGATACGCTCTGTCCATACTTCGTCAGGCTCGCCCATGGATACCCATACATCTGTGTAAACAATATCTGCATCTTTTGTTCCGGCCTCAACATCTTCTGTAAGAGTGATGGTAGAACCTGCTTCTTTTGCCCACTGCTGGCACTGAGCTACAAGCTCGTCATTCGGGAAGTATTTTTTGTTGGTACATGCCACGAAATCAAGACCAAGTTTGGAGCATACGATCATCAGGGAATTACCCATGTTGTAGCGGGCATCACCCATGTATACAAGTTTCAGACCTTTCAGTTTGCCGAAATGCTCACGTACTGTCAGCATATCTGCAAGCATCTGTGTCGGATGATACTCATTTGTCAGACCATTCCATACCGGAACACCTGCATGTTTTGCAAGTTCCTCAACGATATCCTGGCCGAATCCGCGGTACTCGATTCCCTCGTACATTCTTCCAAGAACTCTTGCTGTGTCAGCGATGCTCTCTTTTTTTCCGATCTGGGAACCTGTCGGATCAAGGTAAGTGGAACCCATTCCAAGGTCATGAGCAGCTACCTCGAAAGAACATCGTGTTCTCGTACTTGTTTTTTCAAAAATCAGGGCAATGTTCTTGCCTCTGTAATACTCATGAAGCTCTCCGGCTTTTTTCTTGGCTTTAAGATTTTCTGCAAGATCTATCATGTAAAGGATCTCTTCCGGTGTAAAGTCTTTCAGTGTCAGGAAATTTCTTCCTTTAAGATTCATAATATATCCTCCTCACGGCTACAGATTTATTTCTGCTCTGCCGGTTTATCTGTCATAATTTCCTTCAGGGATGTTGCCAGCCCTGCGATGCCCTGTATCTCGGACGGAATGATGATCTTCGTTGCTTTGCCGTCGGCAACTTTTGTAAGTGCCTCCAGACTTTTCAGTGTAAGAACAGACTCATCTGCGCCTGCTTCTTTTATCATGCGGAGTCCCTCTGCAGTTGCCTGCTGTACTTTGAGAACTGCCTGTGCCTGACCTTCTGCTTCTTTTATCATACGCTCCTTCTGTGCTTCAGCATGAAGGATAGCCGCCTGTTTCTCAGCCTCCGCGTCAAGGATCGCAGACTGTTTCTTTCCTTCTGCCACAAGGATAGTAGAACGCTTCTCACCTTCTGCTTTCAGGATAGCCTCTCGTCTCTCACGCTCAGCTTTCATCTGTTTCTCCATGGCATCCTGGATCGCGGCCGGAGGAATGATGTTCTTAAGCTCAACACGGTTGACCTTGATTCCCCATGGATCTGTAGCTTCATCAAGGGAAGCTCTCATTCTGGTATTGATTACCTCACGGGATGTCAGTGTCTCATCCAGCTCCATATCACCGATGATGTTACGAAGTGTGGTAGCGGAAAGATTCTCGATCGCCATGATCGGATTCTCAACGCCATATGCATAAAGCTTCGGATCTGTAATCTGGAAAAATACTACAGTGTCGATCTGCATGGTTACGTTATCTTTTGTGATCACCGGCTGCGGTGGGAAATCCACAACCTGCTCTTTCAGGTTCACTCTTCTTGCAACACGCTCAATAAACGGAACCTTGAAATGGATACCTGTTCCCCATGTAGCCTTGTAAGCACCAAGTCTTTCCAGTACCACTGCGTAGGCCTGCGGTACGATACGGATGCAGGATGCCAGTATCCACAGAACAAGAACAATGACTACAAGCAAAACAATAATTCCACCCATAATTTTAGCCCTCCTTGCTAAGTTCTTTTACAATCAGCTTCACGCCGCGGATCTCTTCGATCTCGACAACTGCACCTGCCGGGATCTGAACTGAATCATCAGTCGCACGGGCAGTCCATTCGATATCATTGATCCGTACCTGCCCGGTCTGGGCCAGGTTGTTGATCTGCTGTATGACTACAGCTCTTTTTCCCAGAAGGCTCTCTGCATTGGTCTTCTCCACGCCCTTGTTCATGTAGCGGACCGCCAGAGGTCTGGTAAAGATCAGAAGCACCACGGAAACTCCGAAAAATAAAAGGAGCTGTACAACAATTCCCCCGCCAAGCCACGATGCAATGCACGCAATAAGAGCACCGCCTGCAAACCAGACAGTGGTAAGTCCTACTGTGATCGCCTCAATTACCAGTAAAATTGCCAGTATTCCAAGCCAGACTAAAGGTGTCATAAAACCCCTCCTCTCTTTTTTGAAAAAATTATTCTCTTCTCTGTCTTGCAGCTTCATACATCAGGATTCCCGATGCCATGGCAGCATTCAGGGATTCTACCTTGCCGCACATCGGGATCCGGATGAGACAGTCTGCTGCTTCTGCCGCCTGGTCTGTCAGGCCTTTTCCCTCGTTTCCGATAAAAAACGCTGTGCCGCCTTTATAAGATTCCTGATCGTAGGAGTTCTCACCTTTCAGATGAGCTGCAAAACTGCGGATTCCTTTTTCTTTCAGCTTCTTTTCTAATGATACCACATCTTCCACATATAGAAAAGGCATTCTGTAAATGGATCCCATAGTGGAACGGATTACTTTTGGATTGGTGATATCCACGCATGTTTTTGTGAGAAAAACGCCGCTGACTCCTGCGCCTTCACCGGTTCGAAGAATGGTTCCTGCATTTCCCGGATCCTGCAGATCTTCGAGAACCATCACAAGTGGATTTCCGCCTGCAAGTACATCGTCTTCGCTCCAGGTCGGAAGCTTCAGAACGGTCAGAATTCCCTGTGGTGTCTTGGTGTCACACATCTGACGGAATACGGAATCCTTTACGATCTCGTACGGATATTTCTCCACCTGTGCCATCAGCTCTCCATCCTGGGAAAAGCTCTCTGAGACAAACACCTGGGAAACCCATTCTTCCGGTGCTTCCAGAAACATCTTTCTGCCTTCTGCCGCAAAAAGTCCCTGCTCTCTTCTGGCTTTCGCCTTCTGGTTCAGCTGCATGACATTTTTTATTTTTGCATTTGATACGCTGGTTATCATGTTTATATTTCTCCATTTCTGCTTATCCGTTTTTCCTGCATAAATGCCGATTCCGGGCAAAGCAGATTTTCACATTTCATTTTGCTGCCTGCTTACGAACGCAGTCCATCAGAGCTTGCGTTCAGATCTTTATTCTTTCCAATGGCGATTACGGAACAATGCTCTGGAAGCGGTTCGGAAGGTTTCAGATCCACAGTAACATTCTCACCCTGTTTGATACCGATAATATTGATATGAAAACGCTCCCTGACATTAAGCTCTGCGAGGCTTTTTCCGATCCAGGATTCCGGAATGGCAAACTCTGCTATGCTGAATTCCGAGGAAAGTTCAAACACATCCAGATATCCGCCGGACAGAAGATTTCTGGCCACACGCAGCCCCATGGACTGTTCCGGGTAGATAATTTTATCTGCACCGATTTTATCAAGAATGCGTCCATGAAGGGAATTCATGCTCTTCGCTACTACAAAAGGAACTCCCAGATCCTTGGCCTGCATTGTTGCAGAAATACTGGCCTCCAGGTTCTCGGCAACTGCAATGATCGCCACATCCACGTTCTGAACGCCCAGTGCCTTGAGGATCCCCGGCTCACGTACATCCGCTTTCACCGCGTAGGTTACTTTTTCGGAAATTTCTTCAATATTTTCTTCTTTGTCATCAATGGCAAGAACATCACAGTCTGACTCAGCAAGTGTCACTGCAAGAGTCATTCCGAACTGTCCCAGACCTATTACCGCAAAAGATTTATTTTTCATTCAAATCTCCTAACCGATCATAATATCTTCTTCTCCCAGATGGGTAGTAGTTCCCGGCCTGTTGCGCACTTTTAACACAACTGCTGTTCCCAGAGTCAGCGGTCCGATACGCCCCAGATACATAGTGAGGATCACGATCCATTTACCTGTCACATTTAACTGCGGTGTCAGTCCTCTGGAAAGTCCTACTGTTGCCTCTGCGGAAGTGATTTCATATAAAATATCTGCCAGATCTGCTTCCGGCATTGCTGCTGATAAAAGAACCGACATAGTAAAAAGTATCAGCAAACTGGTTCCGGCAACAACCATTGCTGAACGGAGATAGCTCTCGCGAATCCTCCGACCGTAAACTTCCACGTCTTTTTTTCCCTGAAGGTACGCTACAATGGAAAGGATCAGAACCGCGATAGTCGTTGTCTTCACACCACCTGCTGTTCCCATAGGAGAACCACCGGTAAACATCCACAGCAGAGAGATGATCACTGTCGGTGTGGACAGCTGTGACTGATCTATCGTATAAAATCCAGCTGTACGTGTTGTCACTGACTGGAAAAAAGATGCCATGATCTTTGTTCCAAGTGGCTTGTCTGCCAGTGTAAGCGGATTTCCGGATTCAAAGATAAATACAAGCAGTGCTCCTGCAAATACCAGTATCCCAGTCATGGTAAGGACCAGTTTGCTCTGAAGGCGCAGCACTCGAAAAAATCTCCCCGGGGAAAGTTCTTTCTTTATGATCTTACGGAATTTATCCCAGAGATCCCACCATACAATAAATCCAAGTCCTGAAACAATGATCAGTCCGATCGTCGTAAGATTCACCAGTGGGCTGCTCACATAAGCAGCAAGACTTGTTTCTCCGAAAAGGTCGATTCCTGCATTGCAGAATGCAGATATTGCCAGAAACACTGCATGAGTCATACCTTTTTTCCATCCGAATTCCGGCACAAAGCAGATTGCATACAGAACCGCACCGATTCCTTCTGCCAGAAATACACATTTTACTACACTCCGCATGACCGAAACCACACCGCCCATCTCATCCAGGTTATAGGATTCTTTAATGATCCGGCGGTTTTTAAGAGAAATTTTTCTGCGGAGACTGATAAATATCATATTAGCCAGCGCAATTAATCCGATTCCACCGATCTGTATCAGACACAGTATAACAATTTTTCCAATGCAGCTCCACTGAGTTGCCATAACAACTGTAGTAAGACCTGTTACACATACACTGGTTGCCGCTGTAAAAACAGCATCCGGGAAGGTAACAGCCTGCCCGGGTGCACTGCAGAACGGCAGCCACAAAATAAGTCCGCCTACAAAAATCACCCCCGCAAAGCCGAGGGCAATTATTTGTGACGTATTCAGTTTATGCAATCCGTCTGAAACTTTTTTTAAGTTCATAAATATTATTTTCTGTAATTATGAGAAAGTGAATTACAAACCTCCCACATGTAGGAGTCTACATTCTTCTGCATTGCAAGAGCCTCATTGATGTCAAAATCGACAAACTCACCGTGGCGGTATCCTACTACACGGCTGCGTTTTCCGGCAACAAGAAGGTCTACTGCAAGAGCTCCCATCATGGACGCGTATACACGGTCCTTACATGTCGGGCTTCCACCACGCTGCATGTGGCCAAGAATAGTAGCTCGTGTCTCGATACCTGTTGCAGCCTCGATACGTTTAGCCATGGCTTCTGAATGACCGATACCCTCAGCATTTACGATAATGTGGTGTTTTTTACCTTTCTTACGGCTCTCAACGATATTGTCAATAAGCTTCTGCTCGTCATAATCATATTTCTCCGGGATCAGGATATCCTCAGCACCGTTGGCGATACCGCACCATACAGCAAGGTATCCGGCGTTACGTCCCATAACCTCAATGATACTGCATCTCTCATGGGATGTAGACGTATCACGTACTTTATCAATAGCTTCCATAGCTGTGTTTACAGCTGTATCGAAACCAATCGTATACTCAGTACATGCGATATCAAGGTCGATAGTTCCCGGCAGACCAATGGTATTGATTCCAAGGTTCGCAAGTTTCTGAGCACCTGCGAAGGAACCATCTCCACCGATAACAACAAGGCCGTCGATTCCATGTTTTCTGCAGATTTCTGCAGCCTGCTGCTGTCCTTCCTCTGTTCTCATCTCTGCACATCTGGCAGTGTAAAGAATTGTTCCGCCTCGCTCAATCGTATCGGAAACATCTTTTGCTGTCATATCCCTGATCTCTTCATTTAAGAGACCGCTGTATCCTTTATAAATTCCCTTTACGTTCAGTCCGCTGCTTAATCCTCTTCTGACAACAGCACGGATTGCAGCATTCATTCCAGGGGCATCACCGCCACTGGTCAAAACGCCGATCGTTTTGATTTTGTTCTCTGCCATATTGTTATCCTCCATCTTATGAAACAACCTATTGTAATACACATATTCGGATATAGTTTATAGCATTTTTATAAGTTTTTCAATACTCTCTCCACAATTTTAACATTGGAACTTCCATATTTTTCACACATGCGTTCCAGCCAGGAATCCTCGATATGAACCTGATATGCGGGAGGAAGTTTCTTCATGGCCTTGACATCCTTCAGATAGATGACTACTGTGCTGTTTCCTTTTGATTCCATCAGATCATCCACCAGGTCGGTTTCTGCTTTTGCGTAGTCTTCCCTGCTGTCAAACTGGATCCACAATTCACGTGGCACATCATCAAAAGAGCGGACTTTTTCTAGGATAAGCTTGCTGGCTTTATCGTCCTCTGCAGACACTCTTCCCTGAACAAAAAGCTTCGCTTCTTCATTGATGAACATCTGACATTTTTCGTAATCACGCGGGAAAACTACGATCTCCACAGTCCCTACCAGATCTTCCAGTGTAAGGAATGCCATTACCTTGTTATTCTTTGTATATTTTATAGTTTTATCCGTGATCATTCCACCAACGATCACATTCTGGTTGTCGTAAACTTCCGGGATTCCGGTTTCATCATCCGGCTGAAAATCTGAAGTTTTGGCAGTGATCATTTTCTCCAGCATACTGCGGTAACGTTCCAGAGGATGACCGCTTAAATAAATTCCCAGAACTTCTTTTTCAAAAGTGAGGATCACATCATCAGGATACTCAGCAGCATGTGGCATACGGATCTCGAATTCTTTCTTATCTTCCTCCGGCACAATATCAAAAAGGCTCATCTGGCCTGCCATAGTGTGCTTCTTTTCCTGATTAATGCTATCAATGATCTGCATGTATACCGTCATTTTCTGTCTGCGGTTCCCTTCCAGACAATCCATCGCTCCGGCCTTGATCAGATTCTCCACAACACGCTTGTTCAGCTGAACAATATTACGCTCCACAAAATTTTTCAGTGATGTATACTCACCATGTTCTTCACGCTCCCTCACGATTCCTTCAATAACCGGACGGCCGATACTCTTGATCGCAGAAAGTGCGTAGCGGATAGCACCATTATCGACAGAAAAACCATACATACCACGGTTAATATCCGGTGGCAGGATCTGGATTCCCATCTGACGGCAGACAGAAATATACTCTGCAACCTTGTTTGGCATTTCTACAACGGATGTCATCAGCGCAGCCATAAATTCTACCGGATAATAATATTTCAGATACGCAGTCTGATAGGAAACTACCGCATAAGCTGCTGCATGGGATTTATTAAATGCATACTTGGCAAAATCCGTCATCTCATCGTAGATTTTATTCGCGATCTCCTCGGAGATTCCATTGGCAATACATCCCGGAACCCCTTCTTCCACGTTACCGTAAACAAAATTCTGACGCTCTTTTGCCATGACAGAAGCTTTTTTCTTTGACATGGCACGACGCACAAGGTCACTTCGTCCAAGAGTATATCCGGCAAGATCCCGGACAATCTGCATAACCTGCTCCTGGTACACAATACAGCCGTAAGTCGGCTTCAGGATCGGCTCCATCTGCGGGCAGTCATAACGGATGGTATCCGGACGGTTTTTCCCCCGGATATACTGAGGAATAAAGTCCATAGGACCTGGGCGATACAGGGAAATTCCTGCGATCACGTCCTCAAGGCTCTGTGGTTTCAGCTCCTTCATGAAGTTTTTCATTCCTGAACTCTCAAGCTGGAACACACCGTCAGTACGCCCGGTTCCGAGAGAATCCAGAACTTTTTTATCATTGTAATCAATCTTCTGCATATCCAGAAGAACGCCGTTGCCTTTTTTCACCATTTTTACCGCATTCTGGATAACAGTCAGGGTACGCAGCCCCAGAAAATCCATTTTCAGAAGCCCCAGTTCTTCCAGTGTTGTCATGGTAAACTGAGTGACAATGGAACCATCCTGTGCTCTGGAAAGCGGCACATACTCTGACACATCTTTCTGGCTGATCACAACACCTGCGGCATGCATGGAAGTATGCCTCGGCAATCCTTCCAGACGCTTGGCCAGATCAATAAGGCGATGGATATCCTCCTGTTCCTCGTATGCTTTGCGTAACTCAGGATTCATTCCCAGTGCCTTATCAATCGTGATATTAAGCTCCTGTGGAATCATTTTCGCAATGCTGTCCACCTGTGCATAAGGCATGTCCAGAACACGGCCAACATCACGAATAACACCTCGCGCTGCCAGCGTACCGAAGGTAACAATCTGAACCACACAATCGTCACCGTATTTTCTTCTTACATAGTCGATAACTTCCTGTCTCCGTTCGAAACAGAAATCAACATCAATATCAGGCATGGATACTCGTTCCGGATTCAGAAAACGCTCAAACAGCAGGTCATAACGGATAGGATCCAGCTGAGTAATCCCAAGTGTGTAGGCAACCAGGCTTCCTGCGGCAGAGCCTCGGCCAGGGCCAACCATAATGTCATTATCCCGGGCATATTTAATGAAATCCCACACAATGAGGAAATAATCCACATATCCCATATTTTTAATGGTAGTGAGTTCATAATCCAGACGCTTCTTCAGTTCCTCCGTTACCGGATGATACCGTTGTTCCAGTCCCTCGTGGCAAAGTTTGTTCAGATACTCCCATGAGGTAAGACCGTCCGGCACATCATATCTAGGCAGCTTGGTCACACCGAACTCAATCTCCACATGGCATCTTTCAGCAATCTTATGGGTATTTTCCAGAGCTTCCAGAGCATATGGAAAAAGCTCTGCCATCTCTTCCGGAGATTTTACATAATATTGTCCACCTTCATAGCGCATTCTGTTCTCATCTGTGAGTTTTTTTCCAGTCTGCAGACAGAGGAGCACATCGTGGGGCTCTGCATCCTCAGCCATAGTGTAATGCACATCGTTGGTAGCAACCAGATCGATTCCAGTCTCTCTGTGCATACGGAGAAGCTGCTGGTTTACATTCTGCTGCTCCGGAATCCCATGATCCTGAAGCTCCAGAAAAAAATTACCCTTTCCAAAAATATCCTGATATCGAAGTGCTGCAATCTTGGCATCCTCATACATGCCACGGACAAGATAGCGGGCTACCTCGCCGGCCAGACAGGCACTTAACGCAATGATTCCCTCGTGATATTTTTCCAGAAGCTCAAGGTCTACACGGGGTTTATAATAAAAACCTTCCACAAACCCCCTGGACACTATCTTCATTAGATTATTGTAACCCTGATTGTTCTCAGCAAGAAGTACAAGATGATAATAACGGTCGTCTCCGCTTCCTACCTCTCTGTCAAAACGTGATCCGGGAGCCACATAAACCTCGCAGCCCAGGATCGGATTGATTCCGGCTTCTCTGGCAGCCCTGTAAAAATCGATCACACCATACATAACGCCGTGGTCTGTGATCGCCGCGCTGTCCATTCCCAATTCCTTCACCCTGGCCACATATTCTTTAATTTTGTTGGAGCCATCTAGAAGACTGTACTCTGTATGGACATGTAAATGTGTAAACTCCAATTTTTTCTCTCCTTACTGTAAAAAAAGCTCCGCATCCTACCCGCCCTGCACTTTTCTCGGAACGTGCCGGAGCGTGTCTGATCCGGAGCCGGTCAACACCTTGTTATTTTTTAATATAGATCCTCTTGTCGCGGATCTCTACCCTGCCTTCTTTCATCAGATGGCCAACTGCACGCTTAAACGCGTTCTTGCTCAGGCCAAACTCTCTCTTGATGACTTCCGGTGAAGCATGATCATCAAAAGGAAGCACGCCGGCAAATTCTTCGATCACACTGAGCACACTCTCTGCATCCTCACTAATCTGGATGTAAGCCTTCTGGCGGTCACTGACATTCATCTTGCCATCTTCCTTCACTTCTGTAACACGAAGGTCAAGAATTGTTCCCGGTCTGTACTTGCCGGTCGCCTCCCTTGCAGGGATCAGCGCGGAATATTTATCATCTATCGCAACAAAAACACCGAAGTTTCCACTGATCTCATAAACCCGGCCCTTCACCATATCTCCAGGTCCATATGGAGTTCTTGTGGAAAGATAATGGTACACTTTCATAGTAGCACAAAGTCTGCTGCTCTTGTCAACATAAAGAGCTACCAGGCACTCCTCACCCTCACGGACTCTGTTGGTCTGCTCATGGTATGGAAGAAGAAGATCCTTCTCCAGTCCCCAGTCAAGAAATGCTCCGATTCTTGTGACCTGTTTCACCTTGAGAACAGCTGTCTGTCCAACCTGGAGCATCGGCTCTCTTGTCGTGGCAATCAGTCTGTCCTGAGAATCTTTATAAATAAAAACTTCCAGCTCATCACCTGCCTTGGTTCCCTCCGGCACCTGTTTGGACGGAAGAAGTACTCTCTCGTTCTGAGGAGCATTTCTGTCTTCTCCAAGATATATTCCGAAATCTACGGTTTTTACAACCAGCAGTTTCTGTTTTTTTCCTAATTCGATCATTGTTTCTCCTGTTCCTTAAATGAATATATATGATAATCAACACTACTGTCTGTCCTGCATTATAACATAAGAGAATTATTATAGAAAGCACAAAAAAAGCAGCTTCGGAAATTTCTTTCCGTCACTGCCTTTTATCCGCCGTTCATACGGATATCTGACGTCCGTATTAGCCTGTTATTTTATTCTGTGGTTTTCTCAACCGGCATCGGGTTTATCATCTTTATGACAAAAAGTACTATCAGCATCAGCACGATTCCGACCGGAAGTGCGATCCATGCAGTTTTTACAAAACCGGCTACAATATAAGTCACAAAAGATACTGCTGCAGCCAAGATCGCATATGGAAGCTGTGTGGAAACATGTGTCACATGATCACACTGAGCTCCGGCGGAAGCCATGATCGTTGTATCAGAAATCGGTGAGCAGTGATCTCCGCAAACTGCACCTGCCATACAGGCTGACATGGAAATGATCATCATCTCAGGACTGGATTTCTCAAATACTGCAACAACGATCGGGATCAGGATTCCAAATGTTCCCCAGGAAGTACCTGTTGCAAAAGCAAGTCCGCATCCAACCAGGAAGATGATCGCCGGAAGGATAACCTCAATACCACCGGCAACAGAACGCATAGACTCTTCTACGAATACAGCTGCGCCAAGTGAATCTGTCATAGCTTTCAGTGTCCATGCAAAAGTCAGGATCATGATAGCCGGCACCATGGCTTTGAAACCATCCGGGATACAGGCCATACAATCTCTGAAATTGATGACACGGCGAACCATGTAGAAAATGATCGCAAACACAAGTCCAAAAGCACTTCCCATTGCAAGACCTGTGGAAGCATCACTCTGTGAAAATGCAGTGACAAAATCTGTTCCGCTGAAGAATCCTCCTGTATAGATCATGCTGATGACACAGCAGATAACAAGCACAACGATCGGAACCACAAGATCGATCACTTTTCCGCGGGGATTTGGTGCTTCATCATCTGTTGCATTCTCATAAGGTCTTGCAGATGTTGTATAAAGATCTCCGTTCAGAGCGTTGATCTCATGTGTTTTCATAGCACCGAATTCTGTTTTCATCAGTACCATGCCCACCATCATTACAATAGTAAGAATCGCATAAAAGTTATACGGGATCGTTCTTACAAAAATCGCAAGTCCGTCCTGTCCTTCTACGAATCCGCTGACTGCTGCAGCCCAGGATGAGATCGGTGCGATAATACATACCGGAGCAGCTGTTGCATCGATCAGGTATGCGAATTTCGCTCTGGATACGTGATGTCTGTCTGTTACAGGACGCATAACGCTTCCTACTGTCAGGCAGTTGAAATAGTCATCAATAAAGATCAGGATACCAAGAATAATCGCTGCCAGCTCGGCACCTACACGTGTATGGATCTTCTGGCTGGCCCATCTTCCGAATGCGGCGGAGCCGCCGGCCTTGTTCATCATACACACCACTGATCCCAGGATTACCAAAAAGATCAGGATACCTACATTGTAGCTGTCAGAAAGAACCTTGATGATTCCTCCCTCAAAAATTTGTGTTACAGTTCCTTCGAATTTAAACCCGGAATAAAGCAATGCTCCTACTACAATGCCCACAAACAGAGAGCTGTATACCTCTTTTGTGATCAGCGCAAGGATGATCGCTACCAGAGGCGGAAGCAGTGCCCAGATCGTTGCGTACAGAGCAGGCTGATAAGTCTCCTCCGCATCTGCAGCCAGCACAGTCAGGGGGCTCGCCAGCGCACCCATAAATACCATTGCCATAAGAGACAATGCTGTTCCTGCTTTTTTACTCATTTTTCTCCTCCCTTTTCGGGGACAAAAAAACGGAGGCTGTCTCTTCTTAGAACACCTCCGGTTAAATAATCCTTATTTAACTTATCAGATAGCGCTCCACACCCGTGACAGTACGCCGCATATTCTGCGTCGTCCCAGTGCCCTGCCCTCTGGCTGTTCAGAGCACTTCGGCGGATTTTCCTTTCTTCATGGACAGCCTGCCAGGGCTTCATGTCCGTAAGTACTGATAAAATCCGCGCCTCTATCTTCTTATCCGTGGCTGTTCTTTCCGCAAAAAGCAACAGCCGTCTTTTTTCTTTATACTGTAGCAGTTTCCGACATAAATAGCAAGCGTTAATTATTTCTCAAGTTAATTATCATTTAAAAGCCACTTTTCGGCATTTTTTGACAAAATTCGCTAAAATTAGAGACAGACAGCAAAAAATGCCGCAGTTTTATCCGCGGCATTCCTGAATATTTTATTATTTTATCGGTCAGTCCTCGTTATTGATCTGTCCGTAGTAAGCATTTGCACCATGTTTTCTGTAATAATGCTTATCCTGAAGCTCCTGCGGTGCAGGTTTCACATCCGGATTAATCAGCTCACAGCGAGATGCCATCTTGGCAACTTCCTCTAGAACAACTGCATTATGGACAGCCTCATGAGCATCCTTTCCCCAGGTAAAAGGTCCGTGGTTTTTGCAGAGAACTGCAGGTACTGCTTCGTAATCTCTGCTCTTGAAATAATCTGCAATAAGAACTCCTGTGTTCTTCTCATATGCTTCTTCGATCTCACGTTTGGTCAGGTTGCGCACGCATGGAACTTCACCGTAAATATAATCTGCATGGGTAGTTCCGTAGCAGGGAATAGATCTTCCTGCCTGTGCCCAGCTTGTAGCCCAGGATGAATGAGTATGCACGATACCGCCGATCTTCGGAAATGCACGGTAGAGAACTGCGTGTGTCGGTGTATCGGAAGACGGATTATATTTGCCCTCAACCTTGTTTCCGTCCAGGTCCACAACTACCATATCTTCCGGCGTCAGTTTATCGTACTCAACACCGCTTGGTTTGATAACAAAAAGACCTTTCTCTCTGTCAATACCGCTGACATTTCCCCATGTAAAGGTTACAAGCCCATATTTCGGCAGATCCATATTTGCCTTGTAAACTTCCTCTTTTAATTTTTCCAGCATAGCATTTCCCCCTTTTTAAAGCAGAGCTTCTAAATCTGCTTCGATATTTTTCCTCATTGTTCAAATAAAAGTGTCCTCAATTACTGCATAACATTAACAATATCTCAAAACAAAATTTATTCTGTAAATTCAACAACTGCATAAGGCTCACCATCCACTGCACTGAGTATAACGGTTACTTTCCTGTCTGCTGCATACACTTCCGGCACGATCACATTTCCAAGCACAGCCTGTCTCTTATATTCCACCCGAAGCTGGCTGACTCTGAACCTTTCCGGAAGATAATCAGCCGCCATCCGGATATACTGACAGTTGTTTACATGATGGTTGGTATCCAGATGATGCTTCTGCACTGCAAAAGTCTTCTGCTTCTCCCGTTCCTTTGGAAGTGCGATCTTCCTCGGTGCGTAATCCATATCGATTTTATCTCCCAGATCATAGGGCTCTGTATCTGTCGGTGTCAGCTTCTCAGGAACTCCTGTTTCTGTATTGATAAAAGACCAGTAGGAATTCGCCCAGGCCAGCTTCTCACCCCCTGCTGTCTCCAGGATAAAATTACGCATTCCGATAAAGCCACGGAATCCATAGGGAATAGTTATTACTTTTATATTTTCACCTAGTTTCGGATATCTCTTCACTACTACCTGCCACGCTGAAAGCACCCAGGCACGTTTCTGCACCTTCAACACTTCCATCCCAAGCCCCGTCTTCTCTGACTCGAATGTACAGCAGTCCTGAAAATAATCCAGAACACCAGGCAGATCCAGGCAGCCATTTTCTCCGATCTCGCTGAACCTTACACGGCTTTCAAAACTGTAACTCATATTGTTTTCTTTCATTCCTCCAATTGCAATGTCCGTAACACAGAGCGGATATTCACATTCCGCTTTGCTGTACACTTATGAAAAAGATAATCTTTTTACAATTACCTGTCTTTATTGTACCACTTGGCATGAGGAAACGCACTTGTTTTTTGACATAATTGCTGACAGACGCATCATAAACATTTCCTGTCAGAATATCCTCTTCCCATATTTCTTCCGGTCACTGTTCCGAATTGTAATCTCCACCGTAAAGTACTTTTTTATTCTCGGATCATTGATCATCTGCGTATCCTCCCTGCTGATCAAAAAGGGCTTTATACGCAAGCACAAAAAAAGCACCTCTCATTCGAGGTGCTTAAGAAGCAGGGCTACAAGGATTCGAACCTTGAACTGACGGAGTCAGAGTCCGTTGCCTTACCGTTTGGCGATAGCCCTATGTGTTTGTTTTTCGCTTGCCTTATCGCTTGCGACGAATGATATTATATAACAGGTTTTTTAAAATTGCAACCCCTTTTTTCAATTTTTTTTATTTTTTCTCAAAAAAACTTTTCCAAAGTGCCGGAAAGCCTTATTTTATGCGGCTTTCCGGAATTTAAAATACCCCCTCTGGCTTAAAAAAAAATTTACAATCCACTCCTTTGTGGTATAATAAGCCTTATAATTAAAAAGAACGGAAACTACCGTGTATTCCCCTCCGGTCACAATATCCGGAGGCATCCAAAGGAGAATAATATGCGAGCAAATAACCTTACCCTGCTCACGGACCTCTATGAGCTTACCATGATGCAGGGATATTTCAAAAACCCGACCAACCAGACCGTAATCTTCGATATGTTTTACCGCAATAATCCAAACGGCGGTGGTTTCGCCATCTGTGCCGGACTAGAGCAGATGATCGAATATATCGAAAACCTTCGTTTTACAGAAGAAGACATTACCTATCTGCGAAGCCTTGGGATTTTTGAAGAAGATTTTCTTGAGTATTTAAGCAGCTTCAAGTTTACCGGTGATATCTACGCGATCCCGGAAGGAACCGTAATCTTCCCGAGAGAGCCTATGGTCAAGGTTATCGCGCCGATCATGGAGGCTCAGCTTGTTGAGACTGCTATCTTAAACATCATGAACCACCAGAGCCTGATCGCTACCAAGGCCGCACGTGTATGCCACGCAGCCAAGGGTGAGCCGATCATGGAATTCGGTCTTCGTCGTGCACAGGGTCCTGATGCCGGTATCTTTGGTGCCAGAGCTGCAATAATCGGCGGATGTGCCGGTACTTCCAATGTACTGACAGGCCAGATGTTTGATGTTCCTGTACTTGGAACACATGCTCATTCCTGGATCATGAGCTTCCCGGATGAGTACACAGCATTCAAGACATATGCTAAACTTTATCCTAATTCCTGCACACTTCTGGTAGACACCTACGATGTGCTGAAATCCGGTGTGCCAAATGCTATCCGCGTATTCGAAGAGATGCGTGAGGAAGGCATCCAGCTGAAGAATTACGGAATCCGCATCGACAGCGGAGACCTGGCATACCTTTCCAAGAAAGCTTATAAGATGCTTGCAGCTGCAGGTTTTGATGATGCTACTATTTCCGCATCCAGCGATCTTGACGAGTATCTGATCGAGAGCCTGAAAGCTCAGGATGCCAAGATCAATTCCTGGGGTGTTGGAACGAAACTGATCACAGCAGACGACAATCCTGCTTTCGGCGGCGTATACAAACTTGCCGCAGTAAAGGACGCTGACAGCGATACCTTTGTACCGAAGATCAAACTTTCCGAGAACACAGAGAAAGTTACCAACCCCGGCAACAAGACTGTATACCGTATCTACAGCAAGAAAACCGGCAAGATCAAAGCTGACCTGATCTGCCTTGCAGATGAGAAATTTGATCCTGAAGAGACCATGGTCATCTTCGACCCGGTTGACACCTGGAAGAAGACTAAAGTTCTCGGTGGAACCTACGAACTCCGCGAGCTTCTTGTTCCGGTTATTAAAGGTGGAAAGAGCGTTTACACATCTCCATCTGTCATGGAACTCCGTGACTACTGCAAGAAAGAGCAAAATACTCTTTGGGATGAATCCAGACGTTTTGTAAATCCGCAGAAAGTATATGTAGATCTTTCCCAGTCACTTTACGACATGAAAAAAGCTCTTCTGGAAGAAATGAGTGAGAAAGCTCTCTAAGATAAAATAATCATAAACCCCCTTTTCTTATCATAAGCTTATGGATAAGGAAAGGGGGGTTTTTATGCACAGAGATTTTTATACCCGGCTGATCAGCAGGGAACATCCGCTGCCGGAAGCTTTTGTGCCAGAACATCTTATTGATATCGGGCTGCCTTTTGAGGCTGCACCGGGAGATTCAAAACGGCTTCTGGAATACCAGGCTGCAAAGGCGGCTTCCCAGCTCTTCCATGCCTGCCATAAGTCCGGCCTGAATCTGTGGGCAGTCTCCGGCTACCGCTCTTTCCAGAGACAAAAGGAGCTTTTTACAGGGAGCAGATTTGTGGCTGCTCCAGGTACCAGCGAACATCAGAGCGGGCTGGCCCTTGATGTTTCCTGTCCTGCCATCCATATGGAACTGTGCGAAAAATTTGCTTCCACCAGAGAAGGACAATGGCTGAAGCGTAATGCTTCACTCTATGGCTTTATTCTCCGATATCCTGAAAATAAAGAAGCGATCACAGGCATGCCTTGCGAACCCTGGCACATCCGCTATGTGACAAAACCGCTGGCGTCCTGGCTGACGATCACCAATCTTACTCTGGAAGAGTATCACAGCTTTCCACAGAGATGTGCTCCGCCGCCATAAGGATTTCACTGTTCCATCTGTCTTCCCAGGAAACTCGCAGCTGTCTTTACCAACGCGCGTTCTTTTTCGCCCAGTACGTTCTTATCAGATTTTCCAAGAAGTATCACAGATCCTATGGCATCACTTGCGCATAAGATCGGCTGGATCATTTTTCCGGTAAAGCTGTCCTTGTGCCCGAGAGTTACCGACACATCTTCACGGTCGGTCCCATTAATGAGCCGTGCTTCCCTCCCGGAAATCACCTCATCCAGTTCTGTGCTGATCTCTTTTCCATCAAGCTCCCTGCTTCCGCTTCCTGCCGCTGCCACCACTACATCCCTGTCTGTGATACAAGCTGTCAGCCCGGTTGTCTGCACCAATGCCTCCGCGTATTCTTCGGCAAAATTATTCAGCTCACCAATAGGAGAATATTTCTTCAGAATGATCTGTCCTTCTCTGTCTGTAAAGATCTCCAAAGGTGTTCCTTCTTTGATCTTAAGAGTCTTTCGTATCTCTTTCGGGATCACCACCCGGCCCAGGTCGTCGATCCGGCGAACAATTCCTGTTGCTTTCATCTTGTCTTTTTCCTCCTGCATTTTTTATCTGATTGCTGCTGTACAGTAATTTTATATTTACTGCAGACGTTTATTTATCTGTATGGTTATTATGTGAAAAAATGGGATAAATATGTATTGTCAAACAGATAAAAAAGCCGGGAAGTATCACACTTCCCGACTTCTGTTCTTAATAATTTCTATTGCTTCGGAATTGATCTCTCCCGGCACTGCTGCCGGCCTTGCCAGATAATAGCCCTGAAGCAGATCCACTCCAAGCTCCAGAACCTTCTCAAGCTCTGCCGAAGTTTCGATACCTTCTGCTACGATATACATTCCTCGCTGATGCGCATAATTTACAATATTTACTACAATCTGCTGTTTATCAGGATCTATATCAATATCCCGGATGATTGCCATATCCACCTTAATATACTGCGGTGAAATAGCAAGCAGACTCTTCTCACTGTTGTAGCCACTCCCATAATCATCCAACGCAATAGCACCAAGGAATCCCGGCATATTTTTCTTCTCAAGAGCTTTCTTGTTCAAGGATTCCTGCTCTGTGATCTCCAGAACCAGCTGCGGCTGAAGATCACCATATTTCCGGTTAAATTCCCTGCACTCATCATTACTGATGCTCTCGCTGGCAATAGATTTGATAAACAGAAGTTCATCACCCCTTACATCACCACACTCCCTCAGCTGAACATAACCTTCTGCCGCCCGGAAAAACGTAATCCGCTCGAGCTCATGGAGACACTTCTCTTCTTTGGCAAGTCTTACTACATCTTCCGGTAATTTCAGTGTTGGCAGCTCAACATGCATCAGTGCTTCGAGCGCATAGATTTTTCCGGTAACTGCAGATACAATTGGCTGATAGTAATACCGAAGTTCCTCTCTTCGGATCAGCTGCCGGAATTGTTTTCTCTGCTGTTCCTCACTGGCATTCCTGTTATAAACATCCGGATCAAACTCCTGAATATTGCCTTTCGCAGAACGCTTAACCTGATACATTGCAAAATCTGCATATTTTTTCATCAGTTTCAGATCTTTTGTGTTCTCCGGATACCAACAAATGCCGCCTGAAATGCTTAACTTAAGTTTTCTTCCGCTTGGAAGCACTATACACTTCCTGTCAATAGCAGCTTTTACTTCAGCGATCACCTTGCGTATCTCATCCTGACTGTCGTAACCATAGAAAAGAAGATTGAACTCATCACCGGAGATTCTGGAACAGATAGTTCCTTTTGGTGTGTAATCTGCAAAGCCTTTTCCAGCTTCGTAAATGTATCTGTCACCAAAATCATGTCCGAAATTATCATTCGTATATTTCAGATTATCCATATCGATCATCACAAATGCCGCATGTTTCAGCTTCTCCGGATGCTCGCGGAACAACTTCTCACTTTCTCTCTGGAAAGCACGTCTGTTGTAAAGTCCGGTCAGTGTATCATAATCTCTCTCATATTCAATGCTCATACGCTCTCTGGTAACTTTCGTCACATCTTCCACAAGACCAATACACCGGTTTATCTCTTTGTTGATCTCCATTCGGACATAACGGACGTCTCCGTCATCATACTTCACACAATATACTTTTGCGTTATCGCTGCCCGTTGTATAAGAACATTCACTTTCAAAATTTTTCACGATCTTCACAAAACTGTCCGCATCAAGAATTTCGTCCGGATCACGTTCCATTCCAAGCATGGAAAAGAAATTATCTGTCACATAAACGCTGTTGATATCGGTACGGACCTCAAATCCGCCAAGCTCCACACTGGCCATTTCCATAATGCGCAGAAATTTCGTAGATACTGTTACCATATCCTTGTTCAGCTGCATGATCGCACCTGCAAACTGATCCAGTTCCCGAATTCCCGTATTGGAAAACTTCAGCGATGTACTGTTATTTTTCTGTGCTTCTGCAACTTCCGAAGAAAGCTTTCGCACAGGCCATGCCAGACGGAGGCTGACGATCAGGCTGCTGAGAACACCGACCACTACAGTCATTAAAACGGTAAACATCAGTATCCGAAGCACATGTCTTGAGAAAGAGAACAGCTGATTGTTTTCTACAACCCCCAGCAGAACCCACTGCTCATCTGAAAAAGGAGCATTTCGGTTGTACAGCTGGATCGGTTTCATTGATATATAATATCTTTTTCCCATCAGATCCAGCTGATAATCTCCGTAGCTGCTTTTGTACAATGTCAGTTCACTGTTTCTCAATACTTCTTCATCGGAGAGATTTTTTCCATTGATCCCTCCGATTCCTGAGATAACGATTCCGTCATCTTTTAATGATGACTTCGTATATGCCAGAATATAAGTGCCTTCGCCTTCATTCTGCAGTTCCTCATAAGGTATCTGTGTATTCAGATATTCCGAGAGAAGTTCAACTCCAATAACGCCATAAACAGTTCCATCCGAAAGGATCAGTGGAACAGAGTAAGCGATCGCAGGACGGTTATCTCCATCCAGTGTATATTCTTCCGTTGACCAGTGTCCATAATCTGATGCCTCTAGCTGACCATGGTCTTTATATGCAGCCTGAAAAACAGGATACATGATCCTTTTCGTACTTTCATCCGAAAGAGCCAGATTCGATTTCCATCCCTTATCCGTGGAGATTCCCATCGTCTTAACCAGCTCAACCGGCGATCTCTCCATCAGAAGATCTGTATTCTTCCGCGCTGGCAGGGAATCCGGATCCAGATCTCTTATATACAAAGCAGGAATCACATCTTTCTGGCCTTTTTCGTCCAGATCCTCTGTGTTAAAGGCTACAAAAATTCCTGTAACTGCTCTCCGCCTCATAGTACTGATCATTGACTCATTAATACACTTCATCAACGGCAGATAATCTTCTTTATTTGTTCCGATATTCTGAATATCTATCTCACCGGAATCAATCAGCTCTTCCGTCACTTCATTGATCCGTTCTGAAAGATTTGAAAGATTCTGATCTGAAGACAGAATGCTCTCCAGATAACTGCTTCTGTTATCCACCTGTTTTTTCAGAATATCAACTGCATTCTGATCCAGCTGACTGCTCACATGACTGATGCTTAAAGCAGCCACCAGAAGCAGTATCTCGATTCCAAGAACCATCAACATAGCTGTCAGGATCGTACGAAAAATGGATTTCTCCTTTTTTTTCATGATCAGCAGCTCCTCCTTCCTGAGACTTCAGTCTGCGTTAGCCTTCATACGCCTGAAGCTCTGAAAGGACATTCTGATACCAGTTTTCAAAATAATCATCCGACAGAAACTCAGCTTCTGCCTCCTGTGCACTCTGTCCTTCTGTCAGACGTTCTTCTACCGTTGCGCGATCCTGCTGTGCAACATCTTCGAACGCTTCCTGAAGGACAGTTCTTGCATCATTTCCATTCTCGAATGCATGCATATAATACAGGTTGTTATTATTGATCTCTTCTACAGATTTCGTAAGGATCTCTTCCATAGAGCTGCTGATATCAGACTCAACAGATTTGATCTTATCAATGCTGTTGGCTTCATTTGTTACCGGAAGATAGCCGGAACCAACGGAAAAATCAATATTGTTCTCCGGTTTCGTGAACCACTTCAAAAATTCCACGCTGGCTTTAATCTCTTCATCAGAGCCCTTGGTCACAACCATTCCGGCGCCCTGCTGTACAGCGTAATCATCGCCGTCCTTAAATTTAGGACTTGGAAGTACTTTCAGTGAAATATCATAAGTATCTCCACTGTCATTTGTTACTTCCGTCGGGAAGAATGTGGCACTGGATGTTGAACCAACATAGCCAAGTACATTTCCGGTTTTTACATCATCACTGCGGAAACGTCCTGACGCGGAAAAATATCCCCTGATATATGGAACATAATAATTATCCCACAAAGTACGGATTACATCCTTATCAAAATTCAGAGTCATTTTTTCATCTTTGACTTCAAAAATATCACAGCCAAGTTCCTGGGCTCCTACCAGAATGTAATTGGCCATTGCATCACGGCCAAACAATGCCTTTCCGTCGTTTGGCTGATCCGGAGTCTGTTCATCTGTCCAGTTGTAATATTTCTCTGCTGTTTCTACAAGTCCTTCTATTGACTTCAGATCATCATATTCCGCACCTGTATCCGTTGCAAATTTCTGCCAGTCTGTATCATTGAGAAAAAGCAGCTCTGTTGATTTCGCAACCGGAAATATCTTAATACTTCCATCATCTGAGAAGTCTCCTTCTTTCAGATACCCCTCTACATATTGTTCTTTTTCCTTATCTGTAAGATAACCAGAAATATCTACCAGCATGTCCTTCTGATCCATGGTATATGCTGTATCAGCATATGCAGAAAAAATATTCGGAACTTCGGAAGCTCCAACCTCTCCGTCTGCTGCTGCCAGAACATTTTTTTCCAGGTCTTCTACCGTTCCAAGGCTCTTGCTATCTACCGTAATTCCCTGCTTCCTACCAACTGTTTCATTAAATTTCTCTGCCAGATTGTTGAATGTGTCAAGCTGATCTCCATTATAATATGTCCATACGGTAATTGTAACAGGGTCTGACTTCTTTCCGGCACATCCGCTCAACATGGATGCTGCCAAAATAGTTCCTAACAAACAAAGCACTACTCTTTTGTGTGCCATAAACTACTCCCTTCCAGTTTGCATGTTTCCAGTTAATATTTGTAACCGGTAACTGTTTTCATACAAAATACTGCTTTTATCTTATCACATGACAGTTATATTATCAAAGAAAACCTGCATTCCGTCAGGAGTTTTGCAATTTTCTGCCTGGTTATCACTGCTCTTTTCCTTCGGCTGCTGTATTCGCATATGCCTGCTGCAAAAACACCTCCTGGGAATTCAGCGGCGCATTGTCTGACTCTTCAATTTTATAATTACCTTTACTGTTCATTTTCCGTGCTTTCTGGTTGTCACTGAGCATAGTTACAAACATTTCCTGGATCTGCATACGGATATCCGGATCCTCTATCGGTGCTGCTACTTCCACACGGCGAAGGGTATTTCTTGTCATAAAATCAGCAGATGCAATATATATCTTCGCTCTTTCCTGCGTTCCGAAAATATAAATACGGGAGTGCTCCAGGAAACGTCCCACAATGCTGATGATGTGAATATTCTCTGTTTTTCCTTCCACCTCAGGAATAAGACAGCAGATACCACGGACGATCATATTAACATGTACGCCTGCACAGGACGCTTCTGCCAGCTTATCTATGATCCGCTTATCAGTCAGGGAATTCATTTTTAGTCCAATATAAGACGGTTCTCCGGCCTTTGCATGCTCGATTTCTGCGTCGATCATTGCCAGCACCTTATTCTGCAGGCATTTCGGTGCCACAAGCAGATGATCCATATCTTCAACAGTTTCTCCCATGGCCAGAGCCTGGAATACCTGCGCTGCTTCTGTTCCGATTTTCGGATCAGCAGTCATCAGAGAAAGATCTGTATACAGACGGGCCGTTTTCTCATTGTAGTTTCCGGTTCCGATCTGTGTATAATATTCCACATTTCCGCCTTTTTTCTTGACGATCTGGCAAAGCTTGGAATGAACTTTATAACCGTCCAGTCCGTAAATCACATGACAGCCTGCATCTTCCAGAAGTCTGGACCATTCGATATTATTCTCTTCATCAAAACGCGCTTTCAGCTCTACCAGCACAAATACTTCTTTACCGTTCTCTGCTGCCTCGATAAGAGCTTCCACGACTTTACTCTGTTTAGCCACACGGTAGAGAGTCATTTTTATGGAAACTACATCTTTATCATTGGCAGCTTCATGAAGCATGGTCAGAAACGGTTTAATGCTTTCATATGGATAAGAGAGAAAACGGTCTTTTTTGGCGATCTGGTCAAGGATCGGCTCTGTCGTATTAAACTGCGGTGACTTCTGCGGAATTCTTTTTTCATAAAAAAGCTCTGTTTTTTTACGAAGGCCGTCCTGGATCTGGAATACAAATGAAAGATCCAACGGTGTATCTCCACGGAATACAAAATTCTTATTTACATCCAGATAATCGCACAGTGTCTCCACGACATCACCATCCATCTCTCTGGAAAGCTCCAGACGGATCGGTGCAAGTTTCTTTCTGGCTTTGATCATCTCTACCATAAATTCACGGTAATCCAGATCTTCATCATAGAGAGCATCTGCATCAATATCCGCATTTCTTGTGATACGCAGAAGAGATTTCGCCTTGATGTGGTAACCCTTGAATATTTTTGAAACAAAGTGAAGGATCAGTTCCTCAGACAGCATATAGGTTCCCTCTTTTCCAGGTACCGGGATCAGGCGCTGGATACCTGTACTGCTGCATGGGATAATTCCAAGCTTCTCTTTTCCTTTTTTAGTTTCAAGAACTACGACTGCATAAATTTCCCTGTTTCTGAGAAATGGAAATGGTTGTCTTTTCCCTACAATAGATGGTGAGATCACCGGTGCTACTTCTGCCTCAAAATAGCGTTCCAGATAGTTCCTGTCTTCTTTTTCGATCTTATGGAAATTAAGCATCTGAACGCCATATTCTTTCAGGCTGTCCATGATCTCCTCATAAATCACATCTCTTTTTCGATTTAATTTTCTGGTTCTTGAAAGGACCGCTTCCAACTGTTCCTTTGGTGTCATATTTGTTTTATTTTCACGAATATCCTTGGAAAGAAACATCTGATCGACCAGTGAACCTACTCTTACCATGTAAAACTCATCCAGATTACTCTGATAAATAGATGCAAAGGTCAGCCGTTCGCACAATGGATTATCCTGATTTTCCGCCTCCTCAAGCACTCTCTCATTAAATTTCAACCAGGATAATTCCCTGTTCATGTATATAGTATCTGTCATTTTTTCCTCCTGTTTTGTCGTGTCGCCCGACCGACTTGTTTATTTGTTACTGCTCACTCTGTGAACAACAGCTTTTTTATCCTGAATAAGTATACTGACTGAATGTTTACTTCAAGGCAAACTTATGTTAATTCCACATAAAATTTTACGAAAAAGGGGTTGCATTTTCGAACAAGAGTGGTATAGTATTCGTATACTTGATATGTAGTTTTGAATACTATATGTTGTTCTATCGATTTCTACATTATTTTTCTGTATCCAGGAGGTGTTATATCATGAAATTTAAATTAAAAGACCCGGGAAGCGCGATTACACACGGAATCGCCATGCTTCTTGCAGCTGCCGGAGCCACTCCGCTGATCGTGAAAGCTGCCAGAAGCGCTGATATGCTTCATGTTTTTGCAGTGAGTGTTTTCATCCTGACCATGATCCTTCTTTATCTGGCCAGCACTCTTTATCATTCCGTAGACTCCACCGCCAAAGTAAACCGCCGCCTGAAAAAAATGGATCACATGATGATTTTCGTCATGATCGCAGGCAGCTATACTCCGGTATGCTTAATTGTCCTTCACGGCCGCACCGGCTATATCCTCTGTGCACTTGTATGGACTGTTGCCATCATCGGAATGATCCTTAAGGGCTGCTGGATCAACTGCCCGAAATGGCTCTCTTCCGTGATCTACATCGGAATGGGATGGCTCTGTGTTCTGGCCTTCGTCCCGATCTTCCACAACCTGCCCCGCGCAGGGTTCGGCTGGCTTCTGGCCGGCGGCATCATCTATACCATCGGAGGTATCATCTACGCACTGAAGCTGCCTATCTTCAATGCAAAACATAAAAATTTTGGATCTCATGAGGTGTTTCATATTTTCGTAATGCTGGGAAGTATGTGCCATTTCGTTGTGATGTATTTCTTTGTTGCCGGAATGGGGATTCATTGATCAGAAATGTAAAGATGCGATCTCTTCCAGAGGAAGCTTAGACATTTATATTCGCTGTGTGGCAGGAATTTAAATGGTTAAGCGCTCTGAGAGAGATTTTTTTGATGTGATTGGTTTTCGATGTATTTTTTTAGCTATATGATTGGTTTTATACAATGATGTGATTATTGAGTATTTTCGTTTTTTCGCAAAGCCTCTATCTGAGACTGGCTTAAACCGGTCACTTCTTTAATTTGTTCATCTGTAAGAAGTCTCGTTTTAATCAACTTAACCGCTGTTTGCTCAATTCCCTAGGTCAGTCCATTGGCATAGCCTTCCTCAACGCCCTCTTCTCTCGTCTGTCTCATATGCCTCTCTTCATCATATTCGTATATACTCACTTTTTTCGCCTCCGCACGATTCTTTCTCAGAAAATCTGCCAGTATCCCCTCACTTATACACTCCGTGATCGCCCGCTCCACAGCTTCATCCAGTGGCATCCTCGCAGCATATTCACGTACCCGGGAAGTGTATTCTGCGTAGTCGTGAAGCGTTCTGCAGGTTTCCATCAGTTTCCGGTTATGGCCTTTATTGATATTCAACATAACTGCCTTCAATTGTAAATCTTCAGCAGTTTATTCCTGTCGCTGAACAGAATAGAAATGAAATGCTTTTCTTTACCTTAGCACAATATGGGCGAACGTGCAATCAAAACATTTCGACAAATTCTGCAAAAACCTTTCAACCACAAAACATCAAAAAAAGATATCCCCAACCATGGATTCGGCCTGTCCATAATTGAAGATATCTGTGAAAAAAATGATGGCAGCTGTCAGTGGATCGACAATGGGGATACCTTTGATTCAGTTGTTATGTTGAGGTACCAATAAGATTCAGCAAACACATATCCTTATCTTTCAATTACGCTGCATAATGCTCCACACCTTTGAAGTCACTTGAAGTATCGAAATGCTTATCGACATTCAGAATTTCATCAACTCCAGCTTCTTCTCCCTCGTCAGCTGCTTGATCCGGTACTCCCTGCTCATAGCCTCTTCCTTTGTGGCAAAGCCTTCGTAGTACACCAGCTTCACCGGTCTCTTGGCCCGGGTATATTTGGCACCTGCCTTGCCTTCATTGTGCGCTTTCATCCGCCTGGCAAGGCAGTTTGTCCAGCCGGTGTAGAGCGTGCCGTCTGCACACTGCACGATGTATGTGTAGTTCATAGCAGTCTCCTCTTTTGTGCAAATATTCTATGTAAAGACAGCCGCCAGCATTTCTTCAGCAGCCATCCTTCTATACTCAAGCAGCCGGCACAATTCTTGTATTTCACTTATAACAAAGATAAAGCAGGCTGGGATTCCGGCTGCGGATTTTCCCACCTGCTTTATTATACGTTCATTTTTTATTTCTGTGAATATGAATTGTGAAACAAAAGAACCTACTCCATCACACAATTCTTCAGTTTATAAATCTTTCCATCAACTTCCGCTGCTTCCACCTTCACAGTCTGCTCATCCGTCTCCGGATAATACCTGGTAGAAAAAACAATTTCTCCGCCATTCGCATAGATCTCCACTGCAGTGGTATCTGCAAGGATTCTGAGAGTTTCAACCTTACCGGATGGAATATGCGCCTTACGCACTTTTCGCCCTGCGCCAGCTTTTTCGGAGAGAGCTAATGAAATATTTCCGTCCTGATAATCCAGGAAAAGGTTTTCCCCAATTCTTATCTTGCCCTGCTCACCTTTGACCTTAATATCCAGATCAAATGGTCCATTAACCGGAAGCTCCACATCAGAACCGCTGACAGAAATCCCATCCATTCTAAGTCCGTTCAGTTCTTCCACCGGATACTGATAAAGCATTCCCTTCTTATATGTAACTTCTCTCGGAACAGTCAAACAATGCTGCCAGCCTTCGCTCTCTGCTGTAGGATTCACATACTCTTCATCAGCATCCGGCATTCCCATCCAGCCGATGATGATCCTTCTGCCTTTTCCATCCTGGAATGTCTGTGGTGCATAGAAATCAAAGCCGTAATCCCATTCCCGGAAATCTTTTTCCTCCGGCTTATCATCCTTCAGGATAAAATATCCGGACTGGTAAATATTCTGGAAACGGTACTCCTCTCTTGTCAGTCCCTGGGGAGAAACTGAAAGCACCTCCTGGTCACCCAGTGCAAAGAAATCCGGGCACTCCCACATGTATCCGAATGTATTCTCTGTAGTAAGGTCACGATCAAATGTCCAGTTCTTCAGATCATCAGATTTATAAAAAAGGACTGCACCTTTGTCGCTTTTCTGGCGTCCTCCCAGAATCATATGGTACTTTTCTCCGTCCTTCCACACCTTCGGGTCACGGATATGACAGGTGTAATTTTCCGGATAATCCGTCCAGGAAATGGCCTCTTCTTTTGTTCCAAAACGGATGCCGTCCTCACTCTCCACGTGGAGAGTGCTGGAACAACGTCCGTTGTTAATGTAATCATAATCTCCATCCATCTTCACATTCCCTGTATAAAAAAGATGAAGTTTATCATCCTCTGCAAGTGCAGAGCCTGAGTAAACACCATGACAGTCATAAACACTGTCAGGCAGAAGCGGAACACCCTCATATCTCCAATTGATCATATCCTCACTGGAATAATGTCCCCAGAATTTCAGACCGCCGTTGGCTTCAAAAGGAGAATACTGAAAAAACACGTGATATCTTCCCTTATACCAGCATAATCCATTTGGATCGTTCAGCCATCCGGTCGGCGGCATCAGATGATGTGTCAGGCGGCTCTTCTGCATCGCCATTCCTACTGCTGCCGTTTCCTCGATTTTTCTTACTTCCTCCGCAAGCACTTTTGTCAGAGAACTCATTATTTTACCTCCAGTACCTCAGAACCGTTGTTTACTGTTCCTTCTGTAAGCATTTTTACTTCTTCGTAATCATCTGTATTTGTTACGATCAGCGGTGTGGTCACATCGTAACCAGCCTTTCTGATCTCCTCCATGTCAAAAGTGATCAGTGTCTGGCCTTTTTTGACCTGGTCTCCATCTTTTACATGTGCTGTGTAAAATTTACCGCCAAGCTCAACTGTATCAACCCCGATGTGGATCAGCAGTTCCAGACCGCTGTCTGTTGCAAGGCCGATCGCATGTTTTGTGTCAAAAATTGTAGAAACTGTTGCGTCGCAAGGTGCTTTTACCTCACCTTTGGACGGAATCACTGCCATGCCCTTTCCAAGGACTTCTGATGCAAAGGTCGCATCTTTTACTTCTGAAAGCGGGATCGCAGTTCCCTCAAGCGGGCTATAGAGAGTCTGCACACCGCTCTCAACTGTTTTTTTCTCCGCAGATTTCATCTCAGCATTCTCTGCCGGAGCACCTGCCTTTTTCTCTGTTTCAATATTTTTCCCAGCTGTTTCCTGTACTTCGTCTTTATATCCGAACATCCATGTGAGTACAAAAGCCACACCAAATGCGATGACAAACATGAGTATATAAGAAACCGGATTATTCAGGCACAGCAGGATTCCGAAGATACCGGTAACGCCTGTTCCTGTAGCACCAAGACTGGTGATGGAAGCAAAAAGTGCTCCGCATGCACCACCCAGGCAGCCCATGATAAACGGCTTTCCAAAGCGAAGGTTTACACCGAAGATCGCCGGCTCTGTGATTCCCATACATGCGCTTAATGCAGACGGAACAGCCATAGATTTGACCTTCTGGTTCTTTGATTTCAGGCCTACGGCAAGAGCCGCACCACCCTGTGCAATATTGGCTGCAGATGCAAGCGGCAGCCAGTAGGTAACGCCGAATTTAGCGAGCTGTCCAAGGTCAATGATGGTGTACATATGATGAACACCTGCAACAACTGTCGGTGCATAAAAAGCACCCATGATAAAGCTTCCGATTCCGAATGGCAGAGCGATCAGCCACTGGATTCCATCCAGAAGTCCGTTCTCAACTGTTACGAAGATCGGTCCGATAATGGAAAGTGTAAGATAGCCGGTTACAAAAACGCTGACAAGCGGTGTTACAAAAAGATCGAACATTGCAGGTACGACTTTATGAAGTCTCTTCTCAATCTGTGCCAGTACCCAGACTGCAATGATAACCGGGATTACATGTCCCTGATATCCAACCATGTCAATGGAGTAAAGTCCGAACCATACTTTCTGTGTGGCCTGTACGCCTTCCGTGGCAACTGTCCAGGCGTTCTGCAGATTCGGATGGATCATGATCATACCGATAACCGCACCAAGGTAAGGGTTGGCGCCGAATACTTTTGCACCACTGTAAGCGATGAGGATCGGCAGGAATGTGTATGCTGTATTACTGAAAAGCTGTGCAAATACATAAATGGAACCGTTGGTATTAATGTTCAGGAAGCCGTTGTTTACCATGAAGTTCAAAGCTTCCATGATTCCCATCAGGAATCCGCTGGCTACGATAGCCGGGATGATCGGGACAAAAATATCTCCAAGCGTCTTAATGAGTCTCTGCACTGGATTGGCCTTGGATGCTGCCACCTGCTTCAGCTCTTCCTTGCTGCTCTCGGAAACTCCGGCGATCTGGATGAACTCATCATAAACCTTGTTTACAACTCCTGTTCCAAGAATGATCTGCATCTGTCCCTGTGCGAAGAATACTCCTTTTACTCCGTCGATGTTCTCCACGTATTCCTTGTCTGCCTTGTCATTATCTGCAATGACCAGACGAAGTCTTGTTGCACAGTGGGCTGCAGAAATGATGTTTTCTTTCTTTCCTATATGATCGTAGATTTCCTGTGCGGTCTTTCTGTAATCCATGTCCTTCCTCCTTTTCCGTCGCTGTCTGATTTTTAATCAGCAGACTCTTTTTACTTTTCCTTTTTTGTGGATCATATGATGCATATCGTTATAACTCAGATATGATCGTTATCTCTGTCTTTTTTGTGATCCATTATTTACGTTTTTATGAGATTGATTCCATATATCTTCAACTATTAAAAATATTGTTTCTGTCATGTTTTTTTGTCATTTATCAATATTTTTTAGTTTCTCACATATATTTCATTTTCTTAATTGCGTTTTAATGTGGAATCGTTCTCATATCTTGATTGTATTATAACCACAACGATCTCATTTGTAAATCCGAAACATCTCACAAATTTTCATACTGAAAATTGTACATATTCCATAAGAACCGATATCAGAACCAAAATCCCCGTCCCCAATGGCACAAAAAAGAAGCAGATCCCTTTCCAAAAAGAACCTGCTTCTGCCTGACTTAACTATTCTGTTATCTGTGAGATTCCCGTTCCACAAGTTCACATCCCATCTTGATCTCCTTGCTGATCCCGGTATCATTCTCAATAAGGTCGGCCAGCATAGCTGCTGCCTCCATCCCACTTGTTTTGTAATAAAAATGCATGGTAGTAAGTTTCGGCTCCACGATCTTGCCCGGAACTCCGTCACCGATTCCCGCAATCTGCACATCCTCGGGAATGCGAAGTCCTATCTCCTTAAGGTAAGTCATGGCTCCCACTGCCATGGTATCTGTAGCGCACACAAGAGAATCAATGGACGGATCCTCCTCAAAAAGCTCCCTGGCCATCTCATATCCTGAATCCATGGTAAAACTTCCGACTTTCATCCTCTCAGGCACAATCTCGAGCTTTTTCTTACGAAGGGCATCTTCGAATCCTTTTCTTCTCTGTGCACCTACAGCCACATCTTTATCTGTAACTCCAATATAGGCAAACTTGCTGCCTTTCTCCGCAAGCTTCTCCGTCACCTGAAAAGCAGCTTTATAATCATCCTGATAAATGCAAGGATATCCGTCCAGATGCTGTCCCAGAAGTACAATAGGAACCTTATAATCCTTAAGCATCTGCTTATGCTTCCTTGTAAACATGGTGGCAATAAAAACAACTCCGTCCACCTGACGCTCTTTAAAAAGCGAAAGATATTTCAGTTCCTCTTCCACATTATTATTGGTACTGGCAAGAATCAACTGGTATCCTCTCCGTGTAAGAATATCACTGATTCCTTCAACTTCACGGCTTATGGTATCGGAATTGATCTTTGGAAGGATGACACCGATCAGACTTGTTTTTTTCGTACGAAGTGTCTGTGCCTGGGAGGACGGCTGATAACCGGTCTCCTCGATCACTCTCCGGATGACTGCTTTCTTTTCACTGCTTACATATCCGTTATTCAGATATCTGGATACAGTCGCTCTGGAAACGCCTGCAAGTCTGGCTATTTCATTAATATTCATATATATGTACCTCTTCTTCTGTCCTTTATGTCTGTCATATGCTGTCGTTATGTGCAGATATTTATATTTATGATTATACACGTTTTCATCCCGGTAAAAAAGATTCTTCGTGAAATTTTATGTGGGTATAGTACAATTATGCGGGATGGATTCCATATCCCGCATAATTTTCATATAAAATTTTACTCCAGATACTCAAACGGATCCACCGGATTTCCATCCTTCTTCACTGCAAAATAAAGGTTCGGGCCTTCCACGGAATAATATTTTGTCGGCTCGCTGACATTTCCGATCACTTCGCCTTCTTTTACTGTATCACCTTCTGCAACGGTAAGATCTTTAAGCTGTCCATACACAGCCTGATACCCGTTTCCAAGCTCCATCGTCACAGTTGTTCCGGTGCAGGCATCCTGCTCAACAGAAAGCACCTGTCCGTCTGCAGCCGCATAAACCGGCGCGTCCTCCACAGCCTGAACTGCGATCGCCGGACTTACCCTGTACTGGTCGAGAGTTGGATAATAAACTGTTTCATTCATATTATAATCGATCAGAACCGTTCCGCGGACCGGCCACTCCATAAGAGAATTCTCGGTAAAATTCAGATTCTGTGCAGCAATTCCCGTTGCAGAAGTCTCAGTACTGTCTGTTCCGGTGTTTCCGGTTGAATTATTACCTGCAGCTGCGGTTTCCGCAGAATCTGCTCCAGTACCATCTGCTAATTTACCTGCAGCTTTATTTACAGCAGAACCATTCACACCGGCAACCGCAGCACTATTACTTTCATTTGCATTTGCAGCTGCCGCACCAGTTCCTTCAGCACTGCTACCTCCGTCAGCCATATCTCCTGTTCCACTGCTGCCAGCCATGCCGTCCGCATCAACCGCAGCATTCTTCACCGAATCCCCATTCGTGCTTCCACTTCCGGAAAGTTCCGCATCTCCCTCATCGGAGATTTCTTCCTCCAGTCCTGTCTCCTCCATCTGCACAGAATCATCTTTTGATTCCGTAAGGGGCTTGGTTCCCAGCTGATACACTGTGATCCCAAGAGCTGCCACTGCTGCCAGAACTCCACCGTTGATAATTCCTCTCACAACTTTACTTTTCATCATATTCTTTCCACCTCTGTCTGATATGTTCATTTCCGATAACTGTTCACCAGTACATCGTTTCTGTATCTATAGGGTGTCCAGAATATGACTCTCTATTCACTTTTTACAAATTTTCCAGTTTCATGGCCGGAAAATATTTTTTCAGGATCTCCTCTGCGCTGCTCCCGCCCTTCGCCATCTCATTTCCGCCAAATTGCGAAAAACCTGCTCCATGTCCGCTGCCCCGCACCCGCAGAACATACACATCACCCTTTTTCTGCAAACTGAAATTCGCAGACTTCAATCCCATACCCACAGCAAAACTCTCTCCCTCCAGGAGATTTTTTCCGCTGGAAAGCTCTGTCACATAGCCCGCACTGTCCCGTTCCCGGATCTTCACCTCCCCGGCCTGACTCACGGGAATTTCAACCACATCCATATAATCCGGCGTTTTTTTGTCCGCACTGCTGTCCACAGATTTCAGATATGTATATGCCTCATCCCGAAAAGCCTCTTTTCCGCTGCGTGTTTTTCCTCCGCTGACCTTATGCCACGGGAGCAGCTTCAGCTCCCCCTGATATGTCAACACCTGACCACTCGTTTCTTCTGCTGCCTGCTGATAGACTTTGTCTTTTTTGGAAAAAATATTTCTAATATAATCTCTGCCGTCAGTTTTCTCCTGCAGTATCTGCGGAAGTATTTTCCCCTCCCCGAGTATTCTCCGGATATTCGACCTTGCGATCACGGTCTGCGCTTTTATGGTTTCTTTTTTCATATCCGATCCGATCTGGGAAGACACAATAATCGGAAGAAACATCTCCACTTCCGGCCTGCGCTCCGCCATGACCATATCAGCCCCATTAAACATCGCCCCCATAAAATACGGCAGGACGATCACCAGAAACACCACAAAATACCGGAAGTACACATATTTTTTCATAAAAACACCATAATCGGTCTTTTTCCTAATATATGTTCTTTTGCAAAAAATTATTATTTGCGCTATACTTGTGTAACTATAGTTCAAGTACTCACAGACATTCTGTGATATTGCTCTGTAACAACCTGAACATCTGCATTTACGAAAATCACGGAGGTTTACCAAATTTAATGCTTGCTATTTTTCTCGCACCGCTTTACATTCTCATTAATATTTATATTGTCCGCTGGATGATTCTGTGGATGGGAGCCTGTACGCATCTGTTTCAGACACCGCTGTTTCGGGTGTGCTTTGCAGGTGTTTATATTTTTCTGGCATCCTCACTGCTCACCAGCTTTCTGATCCGGAAACCGCCGGCATTTCACCGTTTTCTGAAAAATACAGCAAATTATTTTCAGGGCACTTTTCTTTATATTCTGATCATCATTGTCACAACAGATCTGACAAGACTGCTCCTGAAACATACGCTGCATCCAGACTGGCTTTACACCCGGAAATCTTTCGTGCTCACCGGAGCAATTTGCACACTTCTTATTATTGGCATCAGTGTTTATGGAATTTTAAATCAGTGGAATCTTAAGACAAAAACTTATGATTTGAAAGTAGATAAGCAGGTGGAAGGAACGGATTCCCTTAAGATCGTCCTGCTTGCAGATATTCATTTTGGCTACAGCATCGGAGAAAAAAATGCAGAACTTCTTGTCAATGCAATTAATGCCCAAAAGCCGGATCTGGTGTGCATTGCCGGAGATATTTTTGACAATGAATATGAAGGGCTGAAAAACCCGGAAAAAACTGCCTCCACCCTTCGTTCTATCCGGTCCAGATACGGCGTTTATGCCTGCTGGGGCAACCATGACCTCAATGAACCGATCCTTGCGGGATTCACTTTCCGCTCTGCGAATAAGGACTATGATGATCCCAGAATGACACAGTTCCTGAAAGATGCCAACATCCGGCTTCTCAATGATGAGACTGTTCTTATTGATGACCGGTTTTATCTTACAGGACGAAAGGACCCTTCCCGCTGCCGCAAAATGGACGACACGCGTAAGAGTCCTTCCCAGCTTACCAAATCACTGGATCTGAGACGCCCTGTTATTTTTATGGATCACCAGCCCGGCGAGCTGGACGAGGTAGCTTCTTCAGGTGCAGACCTGGATCTCTGCGGTCATACCCACGACGGCCAGCTGTTCCCCCTGAACATCATTACCAGCCTCGTATGGGAAAATTCCTGCGGCTACCTGAAAAAAGGAAACATGCACAACATCGTCACCTCAGGTATCGGCATATGGGGTCCGAATATGCGAACTGCAACAAACAGCGAGATCTGCGCCATCACTGTGCATTTTTCCTCGCAATTTGCATCTTGACAGCCCTCTACTCAAATACTTCCAACACACATTTCCATCTCTCGGATTATTACCCACATCAACCTTATCCGTTACAGTTTTTAGTCCCTTGCGGGCATATCCCCATCTATTTCTGCACACTTCCGTTCCTGATGCAGCCACACCATCATGTCCTGTGCCTGCATCTGCCGCATTTCGCACACTTTCATAACCTGTCCCACATCTCCAATCTGCCCAGGCAGCTGCATACCATGCCTGTCCTCTTCCGATCATTTTTCTTCCGGCAGTTTGCACGCGGGAGATTTTTTCCATAAGAATTCCGAAGAACACTGCTGCTACCTGAAAGATCCGCAGCATTTCCATACGATCACGCTGTTCACTGCAATCATGAAATTCATGAAATTTTCCACATCCCATAAAAAATACCGCCTTTCTGCAAAAAACTAAAACTTCAGGTTTCTGATTACTGTTCGCTCTTCCCACCGCAGCCATCTGCAATGGACAAAGCCGGGAATGCGCATTTCCCACAGCTATACAGCTACCAAAAATCTATGTCAGCCTTTCGCAGAAATAGAACCGAAAAATTTCTCTAACGTGTTCATGCCTCTTCATTCTTTTTATTCCAGGAAAAAACAACTGGTGTATGTAATCGTTCCAGATCCGTAATAATATTCGATCCCGCTGTCCTGACAGACCTGAGTTACCAGCATTCCGTATGCCTCCATTGAAGAAAAACGTTTCTCCGGAAAACGGCACGGTGCATCTGGATAGCTGCATTTGGCGCATCTGGTACAGCATCCGGCTCCAAGAGAAAGAAGCTTTGGAAATTCTTTTTTCAGTCTGTCGTGCATCTCCACAAAATGTTCTTTATGAAGTGCCTCTGTTTCCATCATGCCTTCTCCGTCAAATTCATCTTCCAGCTCGCCTTTTGTCTGGACAATGATGCCTCTTGTATAACCTGAGATATCTTCCCCACACTCTTCCAAAGTTCCGCATGCAGGTGGACAGCTCCAGTTTCGTCCATACATGTGGCATTTATCTGTACTGCACATCTGGCGCACCTCCGGAAGCAGTTTGATCTTCCCGGTATCCATTTCCTCTATTTTAAAAAAGCCGATCTCTTTTCCCATCTGCTGTAATTCTTTTAAGTCCATATCGTTCCCTCCACATAAATTCTACACTTAATAACCTATGCCAAAATCTGTTTCCAATTGAGTAAAACAGACTTTCTTATTCTTCCGGAAATTCCAGCTGATCTACAAATTCATCCTGGAATTCAGGCAATGCTGCCAGCTCCAGAAATTCTGTATGGCGGGCAAGACGCTCCGCGCGTTCAAGTTCTTCATTATTTAAGAGAGCCAGCTTTGCACCTTCTCCTGCTGCATTTCCAACCGGAATGATCCTGTCTTTCAGGATTCCCGGAAGCATGCCGATCCTGCATGCCCCTGCCGGATCCATATAGTTGCCAAAAGCTCCTGCAATATAAACCTGCTCGATCTGCTCCAAAGTAATTCCCATCTGTTCTGCCAGAAGGGCGATTCCCGCAGCAATAGCCCCCTTAGCCAGCTGTACTTCACGTATATCTTTCTGACTTAAATATACAGGTTTTCCATTACCTGATTCAGACGGACCTGCCAGAAGATATGCTGTTTTCGTATTGTCATCGATCTGAACAACTCTCGGTCCTTCCATCAGCCTTCCTGTCTCATCGATCACTCCTGCTTCCAGAAGTCCTGCAATAATATCGATCAGTCCGGAGCCGCAGATTCCCGTTGGCTTGCCGTCTCCAATTACCTTGCATACAAGTCTTCCTTCTTCAAGATGTGCATGCTCAATAGCACCTTCCGCGCCTCGCATACCACAGGCGATCTTTGCGCCCTCAAAAGCCGGACCTGCCGCAGTAGAGCACGCAATGCGGCGTTTTGAATTTCCCAGAACGATCTCGCCATTTGTTCCAATATCGATCATCAGAGTCATTTTTTTCTCTTCTTCAAGATTTACAGCCAGAAGGCAGGCAACCGTATCAGCTCCTACGAATCCTGCAATGACAGGCAGCGCGATCAGCTGTCCGCCCGGATGGATTCCCAGACGGAATTTTTCTGCCGGGAATGTAAGGCCATGACTGATCGCCGGATTATATGGTGCATGAACAAGAGAATCCGGAACGATTCCCAGGAAAAGGTGATGCATGCAGGTATTTCCCACAACACTGACCTGATAGATATCCTCCGGCTCTTTTCCCGCTTCTTTACAAAGTGTACGGATCAGTTTTTTCAAAAGCACTCTGATACACGCAGAAAGTTCCTCTGCACCATGCTCCAGAGAATAATTGGCACGCATGATAACATCCGCACCATATTCTGTCTGTACATTCAAAGCACTTGCTGTTGCCAGCTGTTCTCCTGTTCTTCCATCCAGAAGATACCCAGCTACGGTTGTTGTTCCAATATCAAATGCAGCCATCAGTACCGGTTTATCGTCCTGTTCTTTCAGCTCCAGAATTTCATCACCGCTTACGATTGCTCTGGCTGTTCCTCCTCTTTCCTTCATAAGATGGCTGATTACAGGAAGTATTTCCAGCTTCGGCCGGAACACCCGGTCTGCCTTGCTGCCTTTTTCCCGGAGTTTCTTATTTACCGCTTCGCAAAGTCTTTTCCAGTCTGAGCTGTTTTCCCCAACTTTACATGGCTGTATCTCAATGTCCAGGATCTCCAGCTCCGGCTGAAAAGCTACTGCTCTCTCTGTTCCTTTTACAAGAATCCTGTGTTCCGATGCCTGCTCAATTGTTTCTACCTCAAGATCTGCCGTAATCTTTATCTGGCAGGCTTTTTCCACAGAGCCGTTGATCTTTACGGTACATTTTCCACATTTTCCGGCACCCCCGCATGGTGCATCTGGGGATAACCCTGCTATCCTCTCAGCTTCCAGTACAGTTGTACCTTCCTGCACCGAAACTTCTTTTTTTTCTTTTGTAAAAAACACCTTGTATGTATTCAAATCCACCACCCCTGTACTTTATATTTCTATCCATATTTTCAGACGGTATTCTACTGCCTCAGTTTTCTTTACTGCTCTGATTTTCTCACTATTACCAGTTTAACCATTTGTCTTCAGTAAGTAAAGTCTTAACTTATACATCCGTCTTCTAATATATATCTACAACCTTTTCCCATAAAAACACGTCACAAAATATTACTGATAAACCCTGCGAGTTACTGTTCACTCCGTTCTCAGTAACACGCTTCGCGATGCACAGAATTTATGCTAATCGCATAAATTCGCGCGGTATGTCTCGGGTTTTCTGTGACCTTCGCTCACAAAAAACACCTCGCGGAACATTGCCAGTGAACAGTAACCCCTGCGAACATATCTTAATTATAAAAAATCCGCAGAAACTATCTTTATTTTCATAGTCTCTGCGGATCATTTTTATGACCGTTACTATTATTTCATCTACATTTACATTATGCTACAAGCTGTTTTGCAACCTGAGCTGCTGTTGCTGCGTCTGCTGTGTAAGCGTCCGCGCCAATCTCATCTGCGAATTCCTGAGTGATAGGAGCTCCGCCAACCATGATCTTGATATCTTTACGGAAGTCTTCTTTATTAAGAGCTTCAACCGTATCTTTCATAGCCGGCATGGTTGTTGTCAGAAGTGCAGATACACCTACAACTTTAACATCCGGATTCTCACGTACTGCTTCAACGAATTTCTCGATCGGAACATCTACACCAAGATCAATTACTTCGAATCCGGCACTCTCGATCATCATAGCTACCAGGTTTTTACCGATATCATGAAGATCGCCTGCTACTGTTCCAATGATCATTTTTCCAGCTACGCCTGCGCTTCCGCCTGCAAGGTGCGGTTTCAGAACATCTACACCTTTCTTCATAGCTCTTGCTGCTACCAGCATCTCAGGAACGAATATCTCATTATTTTTAAATCTTTCACCTACAACCCCCATAGCCTTAATCATGTTATCAAGAACATCTGGTGCTGCATTCCCCTCATCAAGTGCTTCCTGAACTGCTGCGCTGATCAGTTTAGCTTTTCCTCTTACTACCAGATCAAAAACTTCATCCATTTTACTCATAATACTTTACCTCCTGAAATTGATTTTGCACTCATTAAATTTTTTCTTAGGGACTGCTATCTTTTTTCGTACATTGGTGCTTCCCATATATGTTATCTAAGATTATTCTGTCAGGCTCCGCAACCCGGCAGGTTTCTTAAATACATTCATTATTTCTTTACCGGACCGATCAGACCTTCTCTGTATGCTCCGATGTATTCCATACAGTAGTCATCTTCTCCAAGAAGAGCTTCTGTTGCATAGATAAGACCAAGCATGTCTCTGTTTGTCGGATCAAGGATTCCACTGTCCAGACCGGCATTCATAGCCAGTACCATGAATCCAAGGTTGATCAGCTTACGAACCGGCAGGTTGAAAGAAATATTGCTGATCGCTGCTGTAATATGAATGGACGGATACTGCTCACGAACAGAAGTGATAACTTCAATATTTGTCTCAATTCCATTCTCTGATGTACAAAGCATCTCTACCAGCGGATCAATGTGGATCCTGGATGGGGAGATTCCATATTCCTTAGCTTTCTCCATTATCTTATCGAATACGCGAAGTCTGTCTGCTGCATTCTTCGGGATTCCGGTGTCATCACTGAGAAGAGCGATAACTTCCCATTTCTTATTCTCTTCCTGTGCCATAACAGGAAAAATCTTATCAATCTTGTCACCTTCACCGGATACAGAATTGAAAAGTCCCGGTCTCTTACAGAATTTATACGCCTGTACAAGTACATCCGCACTCGGGCTGTCCACAGAAATCGGAATATCTGTTACTTCCTGAATACAGTCGATCATCCATTTCAATGTTTCAACTTCCTCTTCTTCCGGAACAGATGCGCAACAATCGATAAATGTTGCTCCGGCCTCTGCCTGTTTTCTTGCACGGTCTTTGATAAACTCCGCATCTCTTTTTGCAATGGCCTCTGCCACAGAAGGAATGGAACCATTGATCTTTTCGCCAATAATAATCATTTGCTACACCTCCTGAAGTATTCTTTCCCACAAAACGTACAGCTATGAATCCCCCGAAACACGCTGCCTTTTTCTTAACTGACTCTATTGTAGCAGATACTTTTTTAAATCTGTATACTCTATAGCGTGGAGTTTTAACGGGTATTTTCATACAATGTGTAGGATGGTATTCCACGTGACTTTCCGGACATGAAAAAAGCACTGCCAGTTTGACAGTGCTCTTAAAATTAGTGAGGCATCGGGGATTCGAACCCCGGACAACTTGATTAAAAGTCAAGTGCTC
>OLPW01000523.1_pt1 | contig 45549 bp, 38 predicted proteins | sample 1672161 | NCBI WGS metagenome assembly OLPW01 (sample SAMEA3136654, study PRJEB25190) | human gut metagenome
AGGGACACTTCGCCACCAATCACAGCCACATCAACTATCTCATTGACGTCACCTTCCAAAAGAGCCGCCTCAGTGAGGCACAGGCAGTTGCAAAGGCCCTGGTCAAGCAATATGTCACCAGCACCATTGTAGATACCATTGTCTGTCTGGACGGCATGCAAGTGGTAGGGGCCTGCCTGGCAGAGGAGCTGACCAAGGCCGGCTTCATGTCCATCAATGCCCATCAGACGATTTACGTCATTACCCCGGAGCTCAGCAGCGAATCCCAGCTCCTCTTCCGGGAGAACCTCCAGCCTATGCTGGCAGGAAAGCATGTTTTAATCCTCATGGCCTCCGTCACCACCGGCCTGACCATCAGCCAGAGCATGGAATGTGTCCGCTACTATGGCGGCAAGGTGGTGGGCGTCTCGGCCATCTACAGCGCCACAGATGTGGCGGCAGACGGCACCCGCATCAATGCGCTGTTTCACCTGTGGGATCTGCCGGACTATGCCAGCTACCATGCCCAGGACTGCCCCTTGTGCCGGCAGGGGATTAAAATTGACGCTGTCGTCACAGGAAACGGCTACTCCAGTCTGTGAGCCGCCAAGCCTGTCTTTTGTCCGGCGGCCGTGGCACCATGGACACGGGAAAAGGAATACCGCCATGGCCTGCTCAGGCAGGTACACCATACAGAATGTACAGGGAGCTATCTCAAAGCGAATTTTGAGACAGCTCCCTGCTATCGTAGCTATTTACTCAGGATTCGTGCCTTCACCGACGCCACATCATAGGCCTGGGTCAGGGCCTGGAAGGATTCGAAGTTCGCCGTGCTTTGGTACCCACGGATGACCTGCATCAGGTCCGCACAGCTGTATGCATTTTCGTAAATGCCAGTGGTATAGCCGTACAGCTCCAGGAATTCCTCCGGACTCGTTGCCGACCAGAAGCCCTGATACAGACGAAACGCCGTCCCGCCGGGCCGGACCACATCCAAGTCCCCACCTATGGCATTGTACAGCGCCGCAAACGCCGGACCGGCCATGGAGGCGTATTTTCCCGCAATGTAGTCGATTGGAACATGACCAAAAGCATCCCGGGTCTTGATGATGTCGAAGTTCTGCCGGGAGAAGCAGTCCACCGTGCCCGTTCGAATGCTGTGCCCCAGTTCATCCTCCCGCGCCACAATGTACGGCAAAACGGTGTCAACATTATAGGCGCACAATAACGCATCATATTCGCCAGAGGCAATGGCCTCCTTAACATTGGCTTGCCCGTTCTCCTGGGAGAAATAACCGGGGGCCACGGTAATCTCCACCTCTCCCATCTGGATAACCACCGTTGACTCCGTACCCGCGAGGGTTTCCACCGGCTCTGTGTAGGAAAACCCACCAGCCTTTGCCAGAGCTTCCAGCATTCCCTGCACCCGGGCATAGTGCATATAGTTATTCATGCTGGCGCCACCGCTGAGGATCAGAAACTGGCGGGCGCCAATGTCCCAGAAGTAGGAGGCCATATCCCCTCCGGCCTGGGTCTCGGCTTCCGGGCCGGGGCCAATGGTACCCAGGAAATAGGGGTTATTACACACCTCATTAAAATCGCTGTCGCTTAAGGTTCCGGAGGCAAGCACATAGTACATTTCCTCCTCCCTGCAGGTTTCCAGCACCGGCTTGATATCGTTGCCGTAGAAGGAGATCACGCCTTCTGCTCCCTGCTTCTTGACAGAGCGGATAAAGTCCTGCTCCTCTTCCCCGGAGGTCAGCCGGTCGGAGAAATAAAATTCCACTGGGAACCCTTCTGCGATGTAGTCCCGGTAGTAATTCATAAACATGGCCATTTCAGCGCTGTCCGGGTCGTAAACAGCTACGCCAATGATGAACTTCTCCGCTTCATACGGCTCTTCCCCGGCGCCCCTCTGGCAGCCAACCACAGAAAGCAGGCAACAAATGACCAGCAATAGCGCCGTAGCATGACGCAAATGGGCCTTCATGCTGCGCCTCCCCCTCCTTTTTTCGCTCTGCCACCTCATGACACGCCACCAGGTGATCGGGACCTACCTCCACCAGCTGCGGTTTTTCCCTGCGGCACCGCTCCCCACAGTGGGGACACCGATTCTGGAAGGGGCAGCCCTGGGGAATGTCCAGGGGGCTGGGAGCTTCGCCCTGGATGCTCTCGATTTTCTTTCCCTGCTCCATATGGATGGAGAACAGCGCACTGAGCAACGCCTGGGTATAGGGATGAAGCGCGCCCCTTGCCACCTGCTCCCCAGGAATCACCTCCACAACATGTCCCAAATACATAACCGCAATCTGGTGAGAGAAGGACTGAACCAGCGCCAGATCGTGGCAGATGAACACGATGCTGATTTGCTTTTCCCGCTGTAGCCGAACCAGGAGCTGGATGATGGTCTCCTGAATGGACACATCCAGGGCGCTGGTGGCCTCGTCGCAAACCAGGATTTCCGGCTCCAGCGCCAGCGCCCTGGCGATGCCGATGCGCTGCCGCTGTCCACCAGACATGCTATGGGGATACCGGTAGACAAAATCCTCCGGCAGCTCCACCATACGCAGTAGCTCCCTGGCTTTCGCTTCCCGGTCTGCCCGTTTCAGTCGGCCAAAGTTCCTCAACGGTTCGGTCAGAATATCCATGACCTTCATCTTGGGATTGAAGGAAGCTAGGGGGTCCTGGAACACCATCTGCAAATTCTGCCGGTTCAGCCGGCGTTCCTCCCCCTTCAGGTGAAGAATATCCTTCCCGTGAAGCAGAATTTCCCCGGAAGTAGGAGTATCCATCTGGGTGAGCATCCGGACAAAGGTGGATTTTCCGCAGCCGCTCTCCCCCACGATACCCAGGGTCTTTCCACGATAGACATTCAGAGTGACATCATTGCAGGCCGTCAAGAGCCGTCCGTCCGACGCAGGAAACTGTTTGACGACATGCTTTGCCTCTAATACAATATCGGATGGATTAAACAAAGCGTCTTCCCTCCAGTTCTGGTACTGACTGCAACAGGTTCCTGGTGTATTCGCTGGTGGGATGGTCCATGACCTCGTCCCGCGTGCCGCGATCTACCACCTTGCCATGCTGCATGACGATGAGCTGATCCGCCATATAGGCGGCCACACCTAAGTTGTGGGTTACGATGATGATGCCAGTGCCGAACCTGTCCCGTAGCTCCATCATTTCTCGCACGATCTGCGCCTGCGTCGTCACATCCAGGGCGCTGGTAGGCTCATCCGCCAGCAGCAGTTCCGGATTGAATGTCATGGCAATGGCAATGCCCACCCGCTGACGCATCCCCCCTGAAAGCTGGTGCGGGTAGCTTTTCATAATGTTTTCACTGTCTGGCAGACGCATTTTTTCCAGCATGGACCTGGCCTTGTCCCAGGCTTCCTGCTTGCTGATATCCGTGTGAATTCGTATGTATTCAACGAACTGGCTGCCGATCCGCCGGATCGGATTGAGGGTGCCCCCGCAGTCCTGAAAGATCATGGACATGCGGGTACCCCTCAGCTTGCGCCACTCCTCCGGCGACTTAGCCAGCAGGCTCTCGCCATGAAACCGGATGTCGCCGGCTGTAACACGCCCTGTGCCGGGTAGGGCGCCCAGCACGGCCCGAATTACTGTCGTTTTTCCGCTGCCCGATTCGCCGACAACGCTGATGATCTCGCCCTGTTTCATGGAGAGGTCAAAATGCTCCACCGTAGGGGGCTGCGCGCCATATTGAATGGTCAAATCGTTGATTTCCAGCATAGCTTTCCCCTTTACGCCGCCAGCTTGACATCCTTGGTCAGCCAGTAGTAATCCATGGGATACATGGTGACACCGGTCACACGGTTATTGTAAAACAAATAGGTTGTCTCATAGCCGAAGAATACTGTGGCGGCATCGTCCATAATCTCCTGCTGAATTTGCATAACCAAATCCCGGCGGGCATTGCTGTCGAACTCGCTGGCCAGCTGGTCCAGCAACTTGTCCACCTCGGAATTGGCATAGCCACTGGTATTGTTGGCGGAGGTGCTGTACCAGTTCTCCCGCAGGTAGTTTTCCGGGTCGCCGGTGTTGGCCACCAGCACATTCCAGATCAGCAGATCATATTGACCGCTGTCACGCATGTCCAGAAGGGTCTCGTAGCTGACGGTATTCAGGGTGACCCGAATGCCGATGTCCTTCAGGCTGGCTTGCGCCGCCTGGGCATAAACACCCAGCTCCTCGCGGCTGGTATAAATCACGAATTCCAGATCCAACTTCTCGCCTGCGGGGGTTTCCACATAGCCATCGCCGTCCACGTCCTGATAGCCAGCCTGGGCCAGCAGGGCCTTCGCGCTCTCGGGGTCATAGGCGTTCTCATCCTTCAGCTGGTCGAAGCCAAAGTCCAGGGTGGGGGGCACCGGCGCTTTGCCAGGCGTTGCGCCACCGTCCAGCAGGTTGCCGCAGTAGGCCTCTTTATTCAGGCCCCGCAGCAGAGCCTGGCGCAGGGTCAAATCGCCCAAAGGCCCATTCTGGTTCATGAAGGCGTAGGTGGAGCGCAGGGATTCCAACTGCTTAATGGTAATGTTGCTGTTGTTTTCAAATTCGGCAATATTTTCGTTCTTCAGGTTGTAGGCGATGTCAATTTCCCCGGTCTGCAAGGCCATGGAACGAGTCGTCTGGTCATCTACGCACTTCAGAGTCACCTGATCAAAGGGCACCTCTCCGTCCCAATAGTACGGATTGCGGACCACCACGCAAGATTCCGTGGGGCTAAAGGACTTCACCGCATAAGGGCCGGTGCAGATGGGGCCGGACATGGCAAAGGTGCTGTCGTCTACATGGGTGTTCACAATGAGAAACAACGGATCGGCCAGGCTGCCGGGCACAATGGCGCTGGGAACCTTGGTGGTGATTTTCAAGTCCTGGCCCTCCACTTCAATGGAGGCCGGATCAAAGAAACCCACTGCCCGGTCGCTGAGCCGGAAGGTACGCTCCAGGGACGCTTTGACCAGTTCCGGCGTCATATCCTCGCCGTTGGAAAACTTCACGCCCTGCCGGATGCGGAAGGTCCAGGTCAGATTGTCATCGCTGACACTCCACTCCTCCGCCAGGCAGGGAACCAGCTCACCGTGCTCGTCAAACCTGAGCAGCGTCTCGCCAATGGCGTAACGGGAGACCACCCAGCTAAAATACTGCTCTGTGGGCTCCAGGGTGTCTGCGAAGCTGGTCACTCCGATGGTGATCTCACTGCCCTGCGTGGAGCTGCCACCCTTGGATTGCTCCCCACCGGTGCTGTCTGACGGTTCATTGCCACCGCTGGTCTGCCCGCCGCAGCCAGCCAGCAGAGAAAGCAACATCATACAGGCCAGAGCCAGGCTCAGTATTTTCTTAAGATTATTCATATCAAACACTTCTCTTTCTTTTGTATTAGCAGTCGCTTGGGGAAATCCTTCCCAAAAGCGCGTTACTCCTGCTTAGGGTCCAAAATATCCCGGATGCTATCGCCCAGCATATTAAACACCACCACCACAATCACAATCGCTATACCAGGGTAGATCATCAGCCAGGGCGCTTTGGTCAAATAGGTGCGGCCTTCGTTCAGCATCAGCCCCCACTCAGGGGTGGGTGCCGTGGCTCCAAACCCCAGGAAAGACAGGCCGGCCAGTTCCAGCATCATGGTACCGATGTCGGTGGCCGCCGTGACGATCAGCGTGGTAATCATGTTCGGGACCACATACCGCTTCAAAATGCCCAGTGTGCGGGTGCCGGTCACAACCGCCGCCTCCATGTATAGCTCGCTTTTGATTTTCAAAACCAAGCTTCGGGCCAGCCGGGCGTATTTGGTCCAGCTCACCGCAGAAATGGCAATCACCGCATTGACCAGATTGGGCCCAAGCATACCGGCGATGGCAATGGCCAGCACCAGGCCTGGGAAGGAGATCATCATATCCGCAATGCGCATGATCACAGCGTCCAAAGCACCGCCAAAATAACCGGCCAGGATGCCCAATCCTGTGCCCACCACAAAGATGACGCCAACCAAAATCAGGGTCATACTCAAAGAACTCCGCGTACCATAAATCACCCGGGAGAGCACATCCCGCCCCAGCTTGTCGGTGCCGCAGAGGTGCTGCCCATCGGGGGGCAGAAGGGAATTGTCCATGACGGCCTCATAGGGGTCAGCCGGCGCAATCGCCGGAGCAAAAACCGCCACACCCCCAATCAGCAGCGCCAGTACCAAAAAAACGGTAAATTGGACGTGGCTTTTTAAAAAATGTACCAGCTTCAACTTACACAGCCTCCTTCAAGCGGGGGTCCAACCGTCTGTAGGAGAGATCCACCACCAAATTAATGCACATGTATAGCAGGGCAATCCACAGCACGTAACCCTGCACCAGGGGATAATCCCGGCAGGAGATCGCCTTGACCGCCATAGCGCCCATGCCGGGCCAGTTGTAAATCATCTCCACCACAGTCGTGCCGCCCAACAGGCTGCCCAAGGACAAACCCAACAGCGTGACCAGGGGCAGCATGGCGTTGGGGAGGACATGCCGCCAGAGAATTTGGCTCTCTGTGCAGCCCCGCATGCGGGCGCCGGTCACATAATCCTTGCGCAGCTCATCCAAAACAGCAATCCGCACTTGTCTGGTGTATTTGGCAGACATGGAGATGGCCAGCGTGATTGCAGGCATAATCATGGACTTAAAATCCGTTGATCCGCCGGACACCGATACCCAGCGCAGGTTAACGCCAAAGACCCGCAGCAGAATCAGGCCGATCCAGAAGCTGGGGATCGACACCCCCAAAAAGGTCAGCGCCCGCACCATGTAGTCGCACCATTTGTTTTGATGAACCGCCGCCAGGATGCCCAGCGGAACTGAGACAAGGATCATGATGGCCAAGGACAACAGGGCCAACTCCAGCGTGGGCCAAAAGCAACTGACCAGCTTGTCGATCACCGGAACCTTAAAGGAATAGGAAGTTCCCATGTCGCCGGTGACGACGCCCTTGAGCCAGTTGCCGTACTGAACCAGGAACGGTTTGTCCAGCCCCAACTCGGCTCGGGTCTTGGCCAGCAGCTCCGGCGTGGGCAGATTGCCACATTCGGTCAGCATGATCTCTGCAGGATCGCCGGGCGACAGGTAAGTCAACCCGAACGTGAGGAAGCTGATGCCAAACAGGACGATGAGCACTTGCAGGAGACGCTTGCCAATTTGTTTTTTGTTCAACTCTTTCTCCACCTCCACAAATTTGACCTTCCCGGCACAACAAAACAGGACAGCCAATTGCTGGCTGTCCTGACTCTTGATATATTATGCTACATATGGGCGCGCAATCAGCCCCGGAAGTGTATGCACCTCCAGGTACAAACCATCTGCAGCAAAACGCACACAAACCATGCGCCCATCAAGAGCTTCCATCAGCCGTGGAAAGCATCTTATGTAGATATAAGCAGTTCTCCTGACTTCAGTTCATCCAACCATGGCGCCTTCCCAAACAACTCTGTTCAGTGGTCAATTGCCTGGCTGTCCCTGTTACAGTGGCGGGACCGTGCCGGATTCGCACCGGCTTCTCTATGAATGCTTTCGCAACTTATATCTAGTGAGATTATACGCGTACCCGTCACAAAATGCAAGCCCTTTTTCCACAAAGACTGAGGGCTTCCACAAATTCCTGCCATAAAAATCCCTATGGCCGCCCCACGGAGACATCGCCTTTGGTTACCGGGTATGAGCCGGGAAAAACCATGGGGCAACACCATGCGCAGGGCAAAAAGGCCTGTTGCAAAGGTGGCAAACCAAGATGTTTTCTACAATATTTGGTAGGAAACCGTCTTGATGCTCCCATTTTGCAACAGGCGCTTTTACATATACTCGGATCTCACACCAGACGGCTGCCCGGCTGGATGCCGTCGTCCAGCATCAGAAGCTTCAGCTTGTCTCCCCGCTCGGCGGACAGCAGCATACCGCAGCTGAGCTGGCCCATCATCTTCCGGGGGGCCAGGTTGGTCACTGCCACCAAGGTTTTACCCACCAGCGCTTCCGGTTCATAGTACTTGGCAATGCCGGAGAGGATCTGCCGTGGGGTTCCGGTGCCGTCGTCCAGCTGGAACTTCAGAAGCTTCTCGCTTTTCTTCACCTTTTCACAGGCCAGGACCTTCACCACTGTCATCTCCACCTTCTCAAATACGTCAAAGGTGATTTCCGGCAGAGGCTCCGGCAAAGGGTCCTCCTCCAGGGCCGGCGGAGCGCTGTGAAGCTGCTCCAGCGCCTGGAGCTCCTGCTCCACATCGATCCGGGGGAAGAGGGCCGGCCCCTGTTCCACCGCAACCTCTGCAGGCAAACGCCCCCAGAGGCCCAGGCTCTCCCAGTCCGAGGGCGCACCGCCCAGGCGCTTCATGATCTCATCTGTGGTAGCGGGCATGAAGGGGCGCAGCAAACCGGCACACACCCGGATGGTCTCCAGCAGGTTGTACAGCACCCGGGCCAATCTCGGCTTCTGGGTCTCATCCTTCGCCAAGCGCCAGGGTTCGTTTTCATCGATATATTTGTTGGCCCGGCTGACGACCGCAAAAATCTGGGCCAGGGCATTCTGGAAGGCGTACTTTTCCATCTGCTCCTCATACCGTCCCCGCAGGCTTCCTACCATAGCCAGCAAGTCTCCGTCCTGTTCCTCCCGGCCCTCCTGGGCGGCGGGCAGACGGCCGCCAAAGTACTTGTGGGTCATGGCCACCGTCCGGGACACCAGGTTGCCCAGATCATTGGCCAGGTCCGTGTTGATGCAGCCAATCAGGGCCTCATTGGAGAAGTTCCCATCGGAGCCAAAGGGGAAGGTCCGCAGCAGGAAGAAACGCAACGCATCGGTGCCGTACCGCTCCGCCAGGAGATACGGGTCCACCACATTGCCCTTGGATTTAGACATCTTGCCCCCGTCCAGCAGCAGCCACCCGTGGCCAAACACCTTCTTGGGAAGCGGCAGGCCCATGCTCATGAGCATGGCCGGCCAGACAATGGAATGGAACCGGACAATCTCCTTGCCCACAAAATGCACGTCCGCAGGCCAGTATTTGTCGTAGTCCTCATATCGGTCATTGCGGAAGCCCAAGGCCGTAAGATAATTGAAGAGCGCATCCACCCACACATACACCACGTGGCCTGGGTCAAAGTCCACGGGAATGCCCCAGGTAAAGGAGGTGCGGGAGACGCACAGGTCCTCCAGGCCGGGGTCAATAAAATTATTCACCATTTCGTTGACCCGGCTCCGGGGCTCCAGAAAATCGGTGTTTACCAGCAGGTCTCGCACCGCCCCGGCATACTTGGACAGGCGGAAGAAATAAGCCTCCTCCTGGGCCGGCTGCACCTCCCGGCCGCAGTCGGGGCATTTGCCATCCTTCAGCTGACTGGCGGTCCAGAAGGACTCGCAGGGGGTACAGTACATCCCCTCATAGGTGCCCTTGTAGATATCTCCCTTTTCGTACATCTCCTTGAAGATTTTCTGAATGGCAGAGACATGGTAGCTGTCAGTGGTACGGATGAACCGGTCATAGGAGATGTTCATCAGCTTCCACAGGTCCTTGACCCCCTTCTCCCCCTCCACAATGTGGTCCACAAACTCCTTGGGCGTGACGCCGGTTTCCTTGGCCCGGGTCTCAATCTTCTGGCCGTGCTCGTCGGTACCCGTGAGGAAGCACACGTCGTAGCCCTGGAGCCTTTTATACCGGGCCATGGCATCGGTGGCCACGGTACAGTAGGTGTGGCCAATGTGAAGCTTGTCGGATGGATAGTAAATGGGCGTGGTAATATAGAACTTGCCCTTGCATTTGTCGCACATAGAAATGTCCTCCTGACACAATTTAAAATAGTATTCCAGATTACAAATAAAAAACGCCCCTGAGATGCTCTCAAGGGCGGGAATCCCGCGGTACCACCTTGGTTCGCGCCGGCCTCACGGCAGACGCCTTTGGGGGTACAACCGTACCCTTTGCGCAATAACGGGCGCATCCGGCCCGGTCTACATCTCTTCAACCGGGCAGCTCCGGGGCCATCTTCCGCCCCCGTTCCGCACCCCATCCCACCAACCGGGGCTCTCTGACCGGGACAAAAGGGCATACTCTTCCCATCCTCGCCAATTTCACCATGATAGCAAAATCGTACCATGTTTTCCCCCGATTGTCAACGGAATTGTGGCACATTTCCAGGGCAACAGCATTTACTTTTTCTGCGTCCAGTCTGTATCATCCCGGTCCCGACGGTGCATTAGGCCCAGGCCTGTGGTCATGCCGTGGTGGTAATAGGAAATGTGCTTCGTCTGGGCCGCCGCAGCAAGAATTTTTTCAAGGTCCGATGGTTCATAGGCTCATGATCCAAGGTAAACGATGCCGCAAAAGGCAGGTGAACCGCCAAAGCATCCATTTTCCAAGCACAAGAGGGCCGTTGCCACAGGCATCCGGGGACCGGGGCCACCGCAGACATAGCCGTGCTTGCAGCGAGTGTTACAGCCTGCCACCAAAAAATCAATATTTAATTCCGTCTGGTATTCTCCTCCTAATCTACAGCCCTCCTTTGAGAGCATATGCGTACTGCTGAGCGGGGGCGTAAGGTGCGGCCTCCCGGACGCACCCTACATGCATTTCCCCGGGACGGCCACGAATGCGCCCGGAAAATAAGAAGCATTGTCATCCTAAGCCGAAAGCAAAGAATGACAATGCAATTTTACTTACAAGGACGGAGTTACAGCTCGGGACCTTGGTTGGCCCGCTCCAGCTCGGCTACCTCCTTCTGCTTTTTCCGCAGGGCAAAGGCGATGTAAACGCCGTAAATGAGATACGCCAGAACCAATACATGGAGCAGAATCTCCATCAGGTTATCGGCAATGGGCTCGCCCAGCAAAAGCCAGGCCATAAAGCCACAATCTACCACAAACATCACAAGCGCCGCCACAGAAACCGCCGGATGCTTGTTCCAAAGCAGAAAGCAGACCAGGTACAGGACCAGAAGCGCGCCGCCTGCCACGATCAGGGCAGTCACTTCCTGGTAATAGCCGAACCCTACCAGCCAATAGGGCAGCAGCGCTGAGAATAAGTAGTAGGACTCTCCATCTGCAAACAGCATGGCAATGTTGACCAACGTGAGAAACAGGATCAGCAGCAGGTTGATCCTGGCGGAGCGGTTGCGGGCCTGCAAATAAGGCAGACTCCCCTTTTCCGCCGCCTGGGCCTGGTTGGCCGGTTTGGTGTTAAACATATTTCGTACCTCCTCTTTGATTTACCGCAACAGCGGCTTACGCATCTCTATCATATGGGAAACCGGCAAAAAACGCAAGACTTTTTTCCCAAAAAGCCTTTCCATTTTTCCCCGTTCCGGGTAAAATGGAGGCACTTGCCAAGACAGGAGGAATCTCATGCTTCCGCCAGCATTTTTAGACCGGGTCCGGCAGCAGCTGGGGCCGGAATACGAGGCATTTCTGGCCTCCTACCACCGCCCAAGAGCCCTAGGGCTGCGTTTAAACCCATTAAAAACCGACCGCCCCCCGATATTGCCTTTCACTCTTTCCCCCCTGCCTTGGGCCGCCTACGGCTTCTGGTACCCCTCAGAGGAGCGGCCCGGCCTGCACCCCTGGCATGAGGCGGGGCTGTACTACCTGCAAGAGCCCAGCGCCATGGCCCCGGCGGAGCTGCTGGGGGTGGAGCCGGGCCTGCGGGTCCTGGATCTGTGCGCCGCTCCCGGCGGCAAGTCCACCCAGCTGGCGGCCAAGATGCGAGGGCAGGGCCTGTTGGTATGCAACGAGTATCACCCAAAGCGTGCCAAAATTCTCTCCCAGAACGTGGAGCGCATGGCCATTTCCAACGCCCTGGTACTCCAGGAGACGCCGGAGCGGCTGGCCAAGCGGTTTCCCGGCTGGTTCCACCGGGTGTTGGTGGATGCCCCCTGCTCCGGGGAGGGGATGTTCCGGAAGGAGACAGCCGCCCTGGAAGACTGGAGCCCAGAGCTGGTGGAGATGTGCGCCCGGCGGCAGGCCGGGATTCTGGACGCAGCGGCGGAGCTTCTGGCCCCCGGCGGGCGTCTGGTGTACTCCACCTGCACCTTCGCCCCCCAAGAGGATGAGGGGGCGGTGGCCGCGTTTCTGGCCCGCCATCCGGAATTTGAGATCGAGGTCTTGGACGTCCCCTGGTTCTCCCCGGGGGATGGGGCAGTCGGGCCGGGGCTGGAGCATACCTTCCGCCTCTGGCCTCACAAGCTCCGTGGGGAGGGCCATTACGCCGCCGTCCTCCGCAAAGGGGCCGGGGAGGCGGCTCCGCCGCCGGCTTTCGCCCGGCCGGACCGGCTCCCGGCCCCCTGGGAGGCCTTCGCCCGGGACCTGGGGGTTCAGCTTCCGGCAGGGAAGGCCCTGGCCTTCGGTCCAAGCTGGTTCTGGGCTCCGGAAGAGCTGCCGGATCTCACCGGACTCCGGGTTCTGCGGCCCGGCCTGGAGCTGGGCCAGTGCCGGGGGGAGCGGTTCCTGCCGGCCCACGCCCTGGCCCTCTGGCTCTCCAACGCCAGCCGGACCTGGAGCCTGGACCCCCTGGGCCCGGAGGCCGCCCGGTACCTGGCAGGGGAGGAACTTCGGGGCAGTCCCTCAGGCTGGACTCTGGTGACCGTAGGCGGCCTCTCCCTGGGGTGGGCAAAGGGCTCCGGCGGAGTCCTGAAGAACCACTACCCCAAGGGCCTGCGGCGGCGCACCTCTTAGCTTCACACCGCCTTGTCATACTGGCTGGCATATAAGCTGGCATAGAAGCCGCCCTGGGCCAGGAGCTCCTGATGGGTTCCCTGCTCCACAATGTCGCCGTTGTTGATCACCAGAATCCGGTCAGCATTGACAATGGTGCTCAACCGGTGGGCAATGACAAAGCAGGTACGGCCCCGCATCAATTTGTCCATGGCCTTTTGAATGAGGATTTCCGTCCGGGTGTCCACATTGGAGGTGGCCTCGTCCAGAATCAACAGGCGGCGTCCTGTGAGGACCGCCCGGGCAATGGTCAAAAGCTGCTTTTGGCCCCCGGACAATGTGGCGGATTCATCCCCCACCACTGTGTCATAGCCCTGAGGCAGCGTCCGGATGAAATGGTCGCAGTAGGCCTCGTCGCAGGCCTTCACAATCTCCTCCCGGGTGGCCTGGGGACGCCCATAGGCCACATTTTCCGCCACGGTCCCCCGGAACAGCCAGGTCTCCTGGAGCACCATGGCGAACAGCTCCCGGGCCTCGTCCCGGTTCATATCCCCAAGGCTCCGCCCATCGATCAAAATCTCCCCGGCGGAGATATCATAAAATCCCATGAGCAGGTTCACAATGGTGGTCTTGCCCGCCCCCGTGGGGCCTACAATGGCAATGGTCTGCCCCGGTTCGGCGGTAAAGCTCAGGTCCCGGATCAGAGGCTGCTTCGGGTCATAGGAGAAGGCCACATGGCGGAACTCCACCCGACCCCGCACCTCCTCCGGCCGCACCTGTCCTTGCCTGGGATCCTCCTCCGGCAGCTCCAGGAGGTGAAAGACCCGGCGGGCGGCGGCAGTGGTCCGCTGCATCTGGCTGAGGCCCTCGGAGATTTGCTCCAGAGGAGCAGAAAACTGCCTGGCAAACAAAATCACCGTCACCACCGTGCCCACAGGCAGCCTTCCTTTTACAATCAGATAGCCTCCCACCAGGTTGACGGCGATGTAGGTCAGGGCATTGGCCAGCACGATCATAGGCTGCACCAAGCCGGAGACAAAGGCCGCCTGGGCCTGCACCTTCCTCTGCCGCCTGTTGACCTTTTGGTGTTTCTCCACCATGGCCTGCTCCAAATTGTAGGCCTTGGTGGTGGAGAAATTAGTATACCCCTCCTCCACAATGGAGTACAGCTGCGCCCCTTCCTGGAACATTTTATGGTAGTACTTCTCGCTGGCATTGGAGATCACCACCGACAGCAGCATGGAAATGGGTGTTGTGGCCAAGACAATGAGTCCCAGCCGCCAATCCTCCATCAGAAGAGCCACCGCAATCAAGGCAATCTGCAACAGTCCCTGCATCAGGGTATCCACAATCTGGTGAATGGAGGTCCCCATGGCGGACACATCGTCGGTCATCTGCTCCAGAATCTGTCCCACAGGCGTGCTGTCCACAAATTTCACCGGCAGGCGCTGGATTTTATCGGACATGCGAATGCGAATGGCGCAGGTGTAATGGCGGCTGACCATGTTGTTCATCAGATACATGTTCCCATACTGCACAGCTGCACCCAGTACGTAAACCCCAAACAGGGTCAGCAGTCCCGGCAGAATCTGCTGGACCAGATCCCACAGCGGGTCACCGGAGACCTTGGCCTCCCAATATGCACAAATTTCATTGGTGATTTGGCCGGTGAGCTTGGGACCCACCACAGCGCAGGTGATGATGACCATACACAGCAGGCAGCTGAGGGCCAGCCACTTCCAAATGGGCCGGGCCTCCATAAAGAGCTTTCGGTAAAGCTCCAGCCGCTGGCGGCCAGTCAGTGTGTCGTTGGAGTCGGTTTTGTGTCGCCTCATGCCGCATCCCCTCCTGTCTGGGAGACGTAAATCTCCCGGTATACCTGGCACCGGGGCAGCAGCTCCTCGTGGCGGCCCCAGTCCACCAGGCAGCCCCGGTCCATCACAAAAATGCAATCGGAATTTTTCGCTGTGGTGACCCGCTGGGTCACCACGATCTGGGTCCTGCCCTTCAGCTCCTCTCCCAGCCGGGCCCGGAGCCTGGACTCTGTGAGAAAATCCAGGGCGGAGAAGCTGTCATCAAACACGTAAATGGGAGCGTCCTGGATGAGGGCCCGGGCGATAGCCAGCCGCTGCCGCTGGCCACCGGACAGATTGGTTCCGGATAGCTCCAGCTTATGATCCAGCCCATCAGGCAGGGACTCCACATACTCTTTCATCTGAGCAATGTCCAGGGCCCGCCAGACCTCTTCCTCTGTGGCGCCAGGCTTACCCATGGCCACATTTTCCCGGATGGTACCGGCATAAACAGCCGTCTTTTGCAAAACACAGCTGATCTGCCCCCGGATGCAGGAACCGGAAAGCTCCAGGCTGTCCCGTCCGTCCAGGAGAATCCGCCCGGATCCGGGCCGCCGGAAGCCCAATAACAGCTGCACCAGGGTACTCTTCCCGCTGCCGGTGCTGCCTATGATGGCCACCCGCTTACCGGCAAAAATCTCCATGGTCACATCCCGAACGGCAGGCTCTGCTCCCTCTTCGAAGGAAAAGGTCACATGCTCCAGCGTCACGTTGCCGTGGAGTGTCCCATTCGTCCCATTTTCCCGCTCGTCATCCGGCAGGTCCAGCACCTGGAGAATCCGCCGGCAGGCCACGGCGGCATGGGGTACCATGACCACGGCAAAGGCCGCACTTAAAATGCTGTTCATAATGTAAGCCACATACTGGATCATAGCCAGCACGTCTCCCCCTGTAGCGGCAGAAGCCCCCGTGGCCATTCGCAGGGCACTGAGATAGAGGATCACCAGAACTGCCACATTCAGGCAAAAACTGGACAATGGGTTCAAAATTCCCATGGATACATTGGCCTTAATAATGTTCTCTGCCATGACCTCTGTGGCAGAGGCAATTTTTTTCTGCTCATCCGGCTCCCGGCGGAACGCCCGGATCACCCGGAGGCCCCGAAGCCGCTGGCGCATCAGCTCGTTCTGGCGGTCAATGTATTCATCGGATTGCTCCCAGAGGGGAGAGACCTTACGGCCCACCAGTACCACCACAGCACACACCAGGGGAACGGTACATAAAATCACCGTGGCCAACACCGCATCCACCCGGTAGGCCAGCACCACGCCGCTCACAAACATGGCCGGAATGGAGATGATACCGCCGGAAAGCATATCCGCCACCCAGGACACCGTATTCACATCCTGGGTGGAGCGGGTCACCAGGGCTCCGGTATCCATTTTTCCAAAGGACTGATGACCCATGCCCATAACCTTGCCAAATACTGCCCCTCGCAAATTGGCGCTGAAACCGGCCACTGCAGCAGCGCTCAACTTCCGGCCTAAAATCACTGCAACGGCCCCCACCAGGGCCACCGCCAGCATTTGACCGCAATAGCCCAAAATGACCGTAAAGTCCTTTTCATACACCCCTTCATTGACCACCCCACTCATGAGCGTAGGCAGCAGCAGTTGACTGATGGCAGACACCGTCATAAGTACCGCCGCCCCCAGAACCTGAGGCCAAAAGGGCAACAGATGTCGAAAAATACGTTTCATACCGCACATCCTCTCTACCATATTCCCAAGATATAAAACACTGTTACGCGCCCATTTTAGCATAACAATGTTAAATTGTCAACCCAAGTATTCTTTCATTGCCTCGAATATTAAACATATGTTTTCTTTCGGGCAACATAAAAGCGGCGAAAGCCATCCGCTCACGCCGCAGTACCACACAGAGAAGCAGAGTCTACCTCATGCCAACCGATGAAGGCTCCGGAATCCCCACATCCGCACCGCAGGCGCAGTCCAATTGCAATTGTATCCCAATGCACGCAGCTCTACCACAGGGATTCCTCCTTCCTTTCACAACATAGCAAACGCATTGTAACACCAACAAAGCAACTTGTCAATGGGTCTTGGAAAATTTTGTGTAACCCGGTTTTGGCACAAAATTTCGTTGACACCTGCCTTTTGGAAGCTTATACTAATGAAATGGGGCATTTCTGCCCCCAGATCTGACCAGACAAAGGAGGGAACACCATGGACGCAGGCAGTAACGGCACACCGGCGGGCCGAAGTAAACCGGGACCGGAGTCTGCCCTCCCTGGCGCTCCCGTTTCTTGAAAATACCGGCCCAATGTGTGTTTTTACTTCCTAATTGCGCAAATACTATGAGTTAGGAGGAAACACCATGGAAAATCAAGCCGTCATTCTGGAGAAGATGATCACCTCGCTCCTGAATGAAAAAAAGTACCCATCCCTGCGGGACATTTTGGTCACCATGAACCCCAGCGACATTGCCAGCGTTTTTGGCGAGCTGGAGCCAGACCGCATCCCCTTGCTGTTCCGCCTCCTACCTAAGGAGCAGGCGGCGGAAACCTTTGTGGAAATGGACCCGGAGGCCCAGGAGCTGCTGATTCAGGGCTTTTCCGACAGCGAGCTCAAGGAAGTGGTGGACGAACTGTACCTGGACGATGCTGTAGACCTGGTGGAGGAGATGCCTGCCAATGTGGTCCGTCGGATTCTGACCCAGGCTGACCCGGAAACGCGAAAATCCATCAACGAGCTCCTGCGTTACCCCGAAAACTCCGCTGGCTCCATGATGACCACAGAATACGTCACCCTGCGCCCCTCTATGACGGTGGAAGAGAGTATCCTCCGCATCCGCCGCACCGGCGTGGACAAAGAAACCATCTACACCTGCTACGTCACAGACAACCGGACCCTGCTGGGCCTTGTAACTGTAAAAGACCTGCTTCTGGCAGAGGACGACGAGACACCCATCCGAGCCATCATGCAGACCCATGTGATCTCCGTTTCCACCCTGGCAGATCAGGAAGAGGTGGCCCGAATGTTCGCCAAATACAACTTCCTGGCCCTTCCCGTGGTGGACAACGAAAACCGCATGGTGGGCATTGTCACCTTTGACGACGCCATGGACGTTATGGAGGAGGAGGCCACCGAGGACATTGAGATCATGGGCGGCATGTCCCCCTCGGAAAAGACTTACAGCCGGGCCACTACCTGGGACCTGTTCAAGCAGCGCATCCCCTGGCTGCTGCTGCTGATGGTCTCCGCCACCTTCACTGGCATGATCATTACCGGTTTTGAAAATGCCCTGGCTGCCCAGGTGGCCCTCACCGCTTTCATTCCCATGCTCATGGACACCGGCGGCAACTCCGGCTCCCAGTCCTCCGTGACCGTCATTCGGGCCCTGTCCCTGGGAGAATTGGAGTTCCGGGACCTGCCTCAAGTGATCTGGAAGGAAATTCGGACCGCCGTATGCTGTGGTACCGTGCTGGCTGCCGCCTGCTTTTGCAAAATTCTGCTGGTGGACCGTCTGCTCATGGGAAACAGCAGCATCACCGTTGCCGTGGCCCTAGTAGTTTGCCTGACCATGGCCATTACCGTGCTCCTGGCCAAAACTGTAGGCTGTATTCTGCCCATGTCCGCCAAGCGTCTGGGCTTTGATCCTGCCGTCATGGCCAGCCCCTTCATCACCACCATTGTGGACGCCCTGTCCCTGCTGGTGTACTTTGGCATTGCCAAGGCCTTACTGGGTGTGTAATTCGCCACATATACCGCCGGGAGTGTTTCAAACCTTTGTTTTGAGACACCCCCGGCGTTTTTCGAATCCCCCGGTTTGGAAATGGATTTGAAGGAACGTAAACAAAGCGTGTCTTCTCTCCCCCCCACAGCAAATCATCACGTAGTTTTGGGAATGCTCTGCCAGCTCATAAGCAAAATTCACAAAATTAACTCAAAAAAAGTGGCAATTCTCCTCACATAGCTGCAGTCACACCTCTTGACCCCTCCCCCTTCCTGTGATACTATTTCTCTACCCAGTATGTGGGCCATCCTCTCCCCAGACCGGCCCTAAGAACCGGGTGGGAGATTCTTCGGAGCGGTTCTGTTATGAGACCTGGTAAAAAAATACTCACCTATGTGGTGATCTTTCTCACCGCCTGGCTGTCTGCACTTTCTTATATCCTATTTGTCTTCCCCAATAACTTCGCCCCCGCTGGCATCAACGGCCTGTGCACCATGATACAATACGCTTTGGGTATCCGGGTCAGTATCATGAATCTCCTGGTCAACCTTCCTTTGGCACTCCTGGTTTACAAGATTGTCAGCCGGCCTGTGGCCATTCGCTCTATGATCTATAGTGCGTCTTTTTCCCTGGCCTTGGCAGTTTTGGAGCATGTGCCCCTGGAACAATTTGCCTACGCCACAGAAAACGGAACCAGCACCATCCTGGGCCCTTTGGTAGCAGGTATCATCAACGGATTCTGCTATAGCGTGGTGCTCCGAAGCGGCTCCAATACCGGCGGGCTTGACTATGTGGCAGCCCTGATTCACTCCAAGCTACCGGAATTCCACTTCCTCACCCTCACCTTCCTGATGAACTGCGTGGTGGCAGGTATCTCCTACTTTGTCTATGGTTACCAGATCGAGCCAGTCATCCTGTGCATCCTGTACTGCTTCCTCAGCAGCAACGTATCCGATCGCATTTTGCGCAGCGGAAAGGCCGCCATCAAGTTTGAGATCGTCACCCAACAGCCCGATGAAATTTCCCAGGAGCTGATTCACCGCCTGGGCCACAGCGCCACCCGTGTGGAGGGCAAGGGGATGTACTCGGGAGCTGCCACCTCCATTCTCCTGTGCGTGATCAACAAGGGGCAACTGGTGGAATTTGAAAACATCATTCACCGCTATCCGGGCACCTTTGCCTACCTCTCCCAGGTGAAGGAAGTTGTAGGCAACTTCAAACACATCAACAAGAACGGCCAGCAGGAGAACCGTCTGCTTGACGACGGCTCCGATGGTACGTTATAATAAGAAATATAAAAATCTTTGTTCGGAGGTAGATTCCTATGGCCCATTATTGCGCAGAACCGTCCCATACCTTCAGCGAATATCTGCTAATCCCCGGTTACACCAGCGAGGACTGCATCCCTGCCAACGTGTCCCTTCGGACCCCTTTGGTGAAATACCGGAAGGGCCAGGAGGAGCCTGCTATGAGTCTGAATATCCCCATGGTCTCAGCCATCATGCAGTCGGTTTCCAACGACACCATGGCCATTGCCCTGGCCCGGGAGGGCGGCCTCTCCTTTATCTATTGCTCCCAGTCCATTGAGAATGAGGCCGCCATGGTGGCCCGGGTGAAGGCCTTTAAGGCCGGCTTCGTGGTCTCCGCCTCCAATCTGACCCCGGAGGCCACCTTGCAGGACGTATTGAATCTGAAAGCCCAAAACGGCTTCTCCACCGTAGCCGTCACCGATGACGGCACCGCCACCGGCAAGCTGCTGGGCATTGTCACCAGCCGGGATTACCGGATCTCCCGGATGGACCCCAGCGAAAAGGTCTCCTCCTTCATGACCCCCCGGGAAAAGCTGGTGACCGCCCCGGCCGAAACCACCTTAAAAGAGGCCAATGACATCATCTGGGCCAATAAACTGAACTCCCTGCCCATTGTGGACGCCAATGGCCACCTCCTGTACTTCGTCTTCCGGAAGGACTACTCCTCCCACAAGGACAACCCCCTGGAGCTCCTGGACAGCCACAAGCGGTATCTGGTAGGCGCTGGCATCAACTCCCGGGACTATGCCCAGCGGGTACCCGCCTTGGTGGAGGCCGGGGCCGATGTACTGTGCATTGACTCCTCCGAGGGCTTTACCTGCTGGCAGAAAAAAACCATCGACTGGATTCGCAGCCAGTACGGCGACGCCGTGAAAGTCGGCGCCGGTAATGTGGTGGACCGGGAGGGCTTCCTGTTCCTGGCCGAAGCCGGAGCTGACTTTGTCAAGGTGGGCATCGGCGGCGGCTCCATCTGCATCACCCGGGAGACCAAGGGCATCGGGCGGGGACAAGCTACCGCCCTCATTGAAGTCGCCGCTGCCCGGGATGAATACTTTGAGAAGACCGGCATCTACGTGCCCATCTGCTCTGACGGCGGCATTGTCCATGACTACCACATGACCCTGGCGTTGGCCATGGGTGCGGACTTCCTCATGCTGGGCCGGTATTTTGCCCGGTTTGACGAGAGCCCCACCAACAAGCTCATGATCAACGGCTCCTACGTGAAGGAATACTGGGGTGAAGGCTCCAACCGGGCCCGGAACTGGCAGCGCTATGACTTGGGTGGTGCCTCCAAGCTGAGCTTCGAGGAAGGCGTAGACTCCTATGTCACTTATGCCGGCCCCCTCCACGACAACGTAGAGGCCAGTCTCTACAAGGTCAAGAGCACCATGTGCAACTGCGGCGTCACCACCATTCCGGATCTCCAGCGGGACGCCAAACTGACCCTGGTTTCCGCCACCTCCATTGTGGAGGGCGGCTACCACGACGTCCAACTCCGCTCCACCAGCTCCAAAGTATAACCGTACGGGACTGCCTCCACCGGCCCAAAAAAGCCTGAAGGCAGTCCCGTTTCGTCTCTTTGTCACACGGTCTGTTTTTGGGGAAATGAGCCGCAAGTCATGTTGTATTTTCTGCAAAATTTGCAATGAATTGCAAGCTTTTGCTGGCACAACACATTTCCCACACAAGAAGCTGCCTCCCTGGCCATGCCGGCCATCAGGAGGCAGCTCTTTTTGCCTGAAATTGAGAAAGTCTCAGAAGGTTTGCAGAGAAACCAGCTCATCAGGAAGAACCTCTGTCCCATCCTGCCGGGCGTGGAGGAAGGAAACCGTTCCGGTCGCCTCCCGGTACAGATACAACCAGTACCCTTCCTCCACCTGGTAGCCACCCAGGAGCCGTCCTTCAAGGCCACCCAGTGTCACCATCCGGTCCAGTTCCGCCGTATCCATGGCCCGGTCCGAGTATTCCGCCACGGGAATGCCGTGATCTCCCTCCTGGTACTCCCAGGGAGCTTGGGCGCCGTCCCGCCTCAGATGAACGCCGAGAACTGCGTGCTCCGTATCCTGCAGGAAAGTCTTTTCGTGGTCATAGGTGGCGCGGTAGGTGACGGCAAAGGAAATCCGGCTGGCATAGTAGTCTCTCTCCGCCCAACCAGGCGTTGGCGCGCCGGACATCTCGCTGCGGATATTCCAGTCTGTCAGCATGGGGTCAAAGGCAATGCGCTCCACCTCGAAGGTCAGCACCCCGGTTTCCTGGGCAAATCCCGCTACGATGGACTCTACCAGCTCCCTGGCATCGGCCAACTCCTCTGCTGTAAAGGGATAAACAGAGATTTGATCTTGCCCACGGCGCACCTGGAAATCAGCGGGAAGCGCTTCCGTAGCGATTTCGGGCTCTGTCCAAACCGCTTCCGAAGGTGTGACCTCCGGTACCGGCCCATGGGGCAGATTGGAGACAAACTGGTAGCTGCCCTCTGCCGGACGAAGTGTCAAAGTCCACAGCATATGGGCGTCCTGGGCCATAGGGAAGCGGTACCGGAGCTGCACCGTGCCATCCTCTTGCCGCAGGCCGGACTCCAATTCCGGACAGGTGAACAGGAGGGCATCCCCATGCACCAGATAATAGCAGCCCGTAGACTCCAAATAGTACCCCTCACGGTCAAGGTCTGAGGGAAGCTGCTCCAAGCCAAGACCGGTATACTTCTGCAGCAGCCCATCCATCTGCGCCGGGTCCAGCTTCACCACAGAGGACTGGGGATCTGCCCCCAGGGCTATCAGCTGGTCCAGCTCCCTTTGGTCCATCTGGTATGTGCCGCTGCTGCCATCATAGAACAGGACGCTCAAGTCCAGCTCTTCCGGGCAGCTGAAGCTTTGACAGAGGAAATGGTTGGCAAATCCCTGCTCAAAGGGGGGCATCCCGTCTGCCACGGGCGTTTCCGGTCCGTAGAAGAAGGAATTGCGGAACCAATTTAGCTCCTCCTGGGTCAGCTCTGTCTCCTCACCGGCCGCTTCCACCGGCCCGGCAAACAGGATCATGCCCAAGATCAGGCTGAGGACCAGCGCCGCCACCGTGACGGCAGCCAGAGGCTTCTTATACCGCAGCACCTTGGTGATCCGATCCTTGGTGGTATTTTCGCTGAATGCAATGGGATTGGGGACCACCAGATGCTGCTTCTTGGCCAAGGCCAAGAGAGATTCGCTGTAGTCCGCGCGGACGCTGGGACCCAAAGCCTTCAGAACCCGCTCATCACAGGCCATCTCCAAATCCTGCTGGAACTGCCGGTACAGCAGCCAAACCACAGGATTAAACCAGTGGACGGACAGCACCACATAGGACATCAGCTTCCAAATGTGATCTCTGTGCTGCAAATGGGCCCGCTCGTGGGCGATGGTGTGACGCTGCTGCATCTCCGTAAGGCCTACAGGCAGGTAGATCCGGGGGTGCAGAAAACCCACTACGCAGGGAGACGGGATGGTGTCCACCTCATAGATTTCATCGGACAACCGCATGGCAAACTGCAGCCGCCTCCGAAACAGGAAGTAAGAGCCAAAGCCCCACAGAACCAGCGCTCCGGCCCCCACTGCCCAAAGCACAGTGAGTGCCGGGCCCCAGGCTTGTTCCGCCGTCTGGGCCGGGGTGATGTCCCCGGATTTTGCCTCATAATAATAGGCAGTTACTTGCTGCCCTTCCGAGGTCATGACCGTTTGCACCGGCGCACCGGCAGCCAAAGCCCGGTCATACTCCGGCGTCCCCTGAACTGCAGTCTGGTAGTTGCCGGTGTAGCTGCTCTTGAAGTCGATCCGGGGCGGCTGGGGCGCTGCGTTCATCACACTGAGGCTGGAGCTGAGAGCCACCGGACACAGCAGCCGCAAGGCGGCTATGGCCCAGAGCATCAGGGCCACACCCTTGGGCGCCCGGAGGTGGTTCAGTGCCCGGCTCACTGCCAAAGCCGCCAGCCCCACCAGAGCCCCGTAAAGGCTCATGCGCAGAATTGTATCCAGAATTCCCGTCATATCAGCTCTCTCCCTTCCTGCTTTCGTCTATCAGACGTTGGATGGCGTCCACCTCCTGCTTGGACAGGCGGCGATTCCGCGTAAAGGTGGCAATCAACGCAGGCAACGAGCCACCGAAAGTCTCCTCCACAAACCGCTCGCTGCGGGCTGCCTGGAACTCCGACCGCGTAACCAGAACGGTAACAAGACCATCCTGCAGCTGGAACAGCCCCCGGACGCACAGACGCTTCAGCATGGTATACGTAGTGGTCCGCTTCCAGCCAAAGGCCGCGTCGCACCGCTTGATCAGCTCCCCAGTGGTAATGGGGGCGGCCTCCCAAATCATCTCTGCAAACCGGGTCTCCATGGTACCCAACACATATTCCTCCATAAGTAGCTCTCCTCCTTTTGGCCTTATCTGTCTACCTCTATTAGACACCTATAGTCTAACACAGTTAGACAGCCTTGTCAATAGAAATCTGGAAATTTTTTCTTTACTACACCTGTTCAAAATTCCGCTACCAAGGGGCTTCCATTTTGGAAAAATGCGGTATATAATAGGAGGAAATTTCCGGGCATTCGTTGCCCCCAGGAGGTAATTCCATGACGACTGAAATGCATCCACTGACTTTAGCCCCTGCCCGCCGGGCAGAGCTGGTCTCTGGCTTCCAGGCAGCCTTTTCCGCCCGGCCGGACCGGTTTTTCTCCGCTCCCGGGCGAACGGAAATTGGCGGCAACCATACCGACCACCAGCGGGGCCGTGTCCTGGCCGCTGCCGTCAACCTGGATACCGTGGCTGCCGTTCGGACCAATGGATCGCGCCAAATTCGTATACAGTCTGCAGGATATCCCCTGTGCACAGTGGATCTAGACCGGCTGGAGCCAGACCCCAGGGAGATCAACACCACCGCCGCTCTCGTCCGGGGCGTTGCCGCCCGTTTTGTCCAACTGGGTTGCCCGGTAGCCGGGTTTGATGCCTATGTCACCTCCACGGTGCTGCCTGGCTCTGGCCTGTCCTCCTCCGCTGCCTTCGAAGTGCTCCTGGGTACCGTCCTCAACTGCCTCTTCTTTGGGAGGAAGCTCACCGCTCCGGAAATCGCCATGGCAGGGCAGTATGGGGAGAATGTATTTTTCGGAAAGCCCAGCGGCCTCATGGACCAGATGGCCTGCGCCGTGGGGAACCTGGTGGCCATTGACTTCCTGGACCCGGGTAAACCGGCCATTCACCCAGTGGCTTTTGACTTCGCTGCCTGTGGCCACGCTCTGTGCATTGTGGATTCCCGGGCCAGCCACGCTGACCTCACCGACGAATATACCGCCATCACCCACGAACTAAAAGCCCTGTGCAGCTACTTCGGCAAGGACGTGCTGAGCCAGGTGCCCGAATCGGAATTTTACGCTGCCATTCCCGCCTTACGCCCCCTGTATGGGGACCGGGCAGTTCTGCGGGCCGTTCACTTCTACCAGGAGGATAAGCGGGTGCCCGAGCAGGTGGCCGCACTGGAGGCCGGAGATTTTGACCAGTTCTTACACCTGGTGAAGCAGTCCGGCTACTCCTCCTACATGTACCTGCAAAATATCATTCCCACAGGAGCCGTAGCCCACCAGGACATGGGCGTTGCTCTGGCCCTGTGCGAGCACTATTTGGCCGGCCGGGGTGCATACCGGGTTCACGGCGGAGGCTTTGCCGGAACGGTTCAGGCCTTTGTACCCCTGGACCGGCTGGAGTCCTTCCAGTCCGGCATTGACGATGCCCTGGGGCAGGGTGCCTGTCATATTCTGTCCATCCGTCCCTGGGGTGGTGCGGAAATTCTGGAGGCTTGACATATGAAAATAGAAACATACATCGATGCGCTGATCTCCTATGCCACAATGCGAGAACTGATCCGGCCAGAGGATCACGACGTTGCGGTCAACAAGCTTTTGGAAATTCTCCAGCTGGATGACTATACCCCTTCTGATGAACAGCTGCCAGGGGAGCTGGAGGAAATTTTGATGGGCCTGCTGGACTACGCCTGTAGCCGGGGCCTGTGTCAGGACAATGTAACCGCTCGGGATCTCTTCGACACCAAGCTGATGGGTGCGCTCACCCCCTTTCCCCGGGAGGTTCATGCCGCCTTCCGGGCCCGGTACGCTCAGGACCCAGCGGCTGCCACCGACTGGTACTACCAGCTGTGTCAAAACACGGATTACATTCGCCACTACCGGATTGCCAAGGACATGCGCTGGACCTACCGGAGCCCCTATGGAGACCTGGATGTCACCATCAACCTGTCAAAACCCGAAAAAGACCCCCGAGCCATTGCCGCCGCCAAACTGGCCCCTCAGAGCGGTTACCCCAAATGCGCCCTGTGCGCGGAAAATGCAGGCTACGCCGGCCGGATGAATCACCCTGCCCGGCAGAATCACCGCCCCGTTCCCCTTCGGCTCCAGGGCGAGAATTGGTTTTTCCAGTATTCCCCCTATGTGTATTATAACGAGCACTGCATCGTCTTCAACGCCCGGCACACCCCCATGGTGATTGACCGCTCCGCCTTTGCCAAGCTCCTGGAATTCGTGGAGCAGTTCCCCCATTACTTCCTGGGCAGCAACGCAGACCTGCCCATTGTAGGCGGCTCTATCCTCAGCCACGAGCATTTCCAGGGTGGCCGGTACGAATTTGCTATGGCCAAGGCCCCCATGGAGCGGCGCCTGTCCTTCCCGGACTTCCCCCAGGTGGCAGCTGGCATTGTCAAATGGCCCATGTCCGTCCTGCGCCTGCAAAGCGCCGAGCCGGAACCGCTCATTGCATTGGCCGACCGGATTCTCGCCGCTTGGCGAGGCTATACCGACGAGAAGGCCTTCCTCTTTGCCGAAACGGACGGAGAGCCCCACAACGCCATCACCCCCATTGCCCGCAAACGGGGGGAGCTTCTGGAGCTGGATCTGGTCTTGCGGAACAACATCACCACGGAGGAGTTTCCCCTGGGCGTGTTCCATCCCCACCCGGAGCTGCACCATATCAAAAAAGAGAACATCGGCCTCATCGAAGTCATGGGACTGGCGGTGCTGCCCTCCCGGCTGAAGACAGAGCTGGCTGGCTTAGAGCAGGCCATTGTCAAGCGCCGGGACATCCGCACCGATGTCACCCTGGCAAAACACGCCGACTGGGTGGATGGTCTGAAACAGCAGTACGTATTCACCCCCGCCACCACCAGGAAAATCCTCCTGCGGGAAACCGGCAAGGTCTTCTCCCGGGTCCTGGAGGATACCGGTGTCTTCAAACGTACCCCAGAGGGCCAGGCAGCCTTCCTGCGCTTCCTGACCTCTGCCGGCAGTACACAGTAAACACGCAAACGCCTGCCAAGTAAAACGCCAAGCCAATCACGGAGCCTGCATGGTATGGGGACAGTCCCCATGCCATGCAGGCTCCGTCTTTCGTCCCAAGGCATCGTTCAATACCGTCCAACCGGCGGTTTGACGTTCTCCGGCAGCGGGCACCGGTAACGCTCCCCATGTTGGGCCGCCCGCTCCCCCTCTGCCCGCTGCAGCAGGTCCGGCCGCTGCAGCAGGCGCAAGGCACTGAGCGTCAGCGCCTCGGCAGCTGTGCCCATCCCTTTCAGTCCAATGGGAGAGCAGGAAAATGCCGTGTTCTGCCAGGAATGCCCCACATTCCCCAAGCAGGCTGTCGCCACCGTGAGCATCACCGTTGGGACCGCACAGGCCGCGTCTCCCACATCGGTAGATCCGGAGACACATCCGCACTCCTTGGCGTCAAAGGGGTGAACTCTGCTGTCCAGCGGCTGCTGCTCCCAATTCGCCAGCTCCTCCCCTGTGAGAAACGGCTCCAAAGCTCTGGCCATTTCCCGGCGGGTCGGTTCCGGGTATGTCTGCAAAAATTGCGCCGCCAGCCGGTAGTCCGCCTCCGTCCATACCGGCGCTCCAATTTCCCGGAGGCATTGGTCCACCACCTCCGCCAGCGTCCTGTTGGGTACGTAATCAGAAAACGCCATGGTGATCTCCCAACGCATCTGGGTCTGTGTCATCAGCGCCGCACCCTGGGCAATGTTCACCACACGCTCAAACAGCTCCTGCACCTGGTCCACAGTTGGAGCCCGTACCTCGTATTTGATCACAGCGTGAGCCGGTACCACATTAGGCGCCGTACCCCCGGCATCGGCGTAGGCGTAGTGAACCCGCGCCTCATCCGGCATATGCTCCCGCAAATAATTGACCCCCACATTCATCAGCTCCGCTGCATCCAGGGCCGAGCGTCCCAAATGGGGCGCGCCACCGGCATGGGCCGCCACGCCGTCAAAGGTAAAGTTGCCCCCCATAATGGCCACATTTCTCTTGGCCGGCACCTGATTCCATGTGCCCGGATGCCAGGTCAGGGCAAAGTCTATGCCGTCAAAGCACCCTGCTCTGGCCATAAACTGTTTGGAGCCGGCGCCTTCCTCCGCCGGGCAGCCGAAGAAAACCACACTGCCGTCCAATCCCTCCTGAACCAGGCAATCCCGAATGGCCATAGCAGCGGCAAAGCAGCCTGCGCCCAAAAGATTGTGTCCACAGCCGTGGCCCGCTCCCCCTGGCGTCACAGCCTCCCGCTCCGGCCAGGCCGCCCGCTGGCTCAGACCATCCAGGGCATCAAACTCCGCCAGCAGTCCCACCACCGGCGTTCCGGTTCCGTTGCGGAACACGGCGGTAAAGCAAGTGGGGATACCTGCCACATGAGTTTCAACGGAAAATCCCTCCCGCTCCAGGGCCCCGCAAAGCGCTGCGGCGGATTTCGTCTCACAGTAGGGGAGCTCCGCATAGGACCAGATATCCCGGGCCAGAGCTTCTGCCGTCGCCTTCCAACGGCCCACAGCCTGCCTGGCCATTTCTACGTCTGTCATAAATCTTCCTCCCTATAAGACCTTGCTGAAAAATGCAGCCGTCCGCTGATTTTTGGGGGCAGCAAACACCTCTTCCGGCGTTCCCTCTTCCTGGACCGTTCCGCCGTCCAAAAACACCACCCGGTCCGACAGTCTGCGGGCAAATGCCATCTCGTGGGTCACAAGCACAATGGTCATCCCGCCTTTTGCCAAGTCTTCCATGACATGCAGCACTTCCTTTACCATTTCCGGATCCAAGGCGGAGGTGGGTTCGTCAAACAGCATGACCTCCGGTTCCATGGCCATAGCCCGGACAATGGCCAGCCTCTGCTTTTGGCCCCCAGACAGCTTGCGGGGATATTCCCCCGCTTTTTCTACAAGACCAACCCGCCTCAGCAACGCCATAGCCTCTCGCTCCGCCCGGTCCTTGGGAACCTTTTTTTCCAAAATGGGCGCCAGCGTAATGTTCTCCAACACAGTCATGTTGGGAAATACATTAAAATTTTGAAAAATCATTCCGATTTTTTGTCGATACCGGCAAATCTCCAACCTTTTACCTGGGATTTCCTGTTGGTGAAAAAAGACTTTACCGGAGGTGGGGCGCTCCAGCCAGTTGAGACACCGCAGAAACGTGCTTTTCCCACTGCCCGACGGCCCGATGACCGACACGATTTCCTGGCGGAAAACGGAAATCGACACGCCCCGAAGAACCTCCAGGCTTCCAAAGCGTTTACACAGGCCCTCCGTACGCAGAATCTCCTCAGCCATAGACCATCAGCCTCCGTTCCACCCGCTTCACCAGTCTGGACAGGATCACATTCATCAGGAAATAGATCGCGCCCACAATGGCCAGGGGCTGCAATGCCAAAAAAGTGGCTGCCTGTACCGTCTTATAGCTGGTCATGAGCTCTCCCACAAAGAATACCGACGCCAGAGACGTCTCCTTCACCATTTGAATAAACTGGTTTCCCAGGGCCGGTAAAATGTTTCTCACCGCCTGAGGCAAGATCACCCGCGCCAGCACATGGGCCTCCGACAGTCCAACGCTTCGGGCTGCTTCCCACTGCCCGGCATCCACCGCGCCGACCCCGGCCCGGATGATCTCTGCAATATAAGACGAGCTGTTTACCACCAAAGCGATGAGAATGCACGCAAAATCAGACAGCGCAACCGGAAACAGCTTTGGCAAACCGATCCAAAAGAAATACAGCTGGAGCAAAATCGGTGTGCCCCTCAGAATCTCGGTATACGTCTGGGCCAGTGCATGGGCTGGGCGAAACCGGCTCATTTGCAACAGCGCTACCAGGATCCCCAAAGCCGTTCCCAACGCCACAGTGGCTGCCGCCAGATACAAGGTCCCTCCCAGGCCCTTTAAAAATTCTCCTCCGTAGCTCCCCAGGAGCTTCCATATCTTTTCCATACCGCCGTCTCTACTCCAATCCCAGGCTTTCTGCATATTCCACCGCCGACTGATACCAGGCCTCCAACTGGCCTGCCTCTTGCAGCTCGTCAATGCAGCCGTTGACAAATTCGGTCAGGCTGTCCGCTCCCACCGGCATCCCCACACGGGTACCCTGCATGTCCGCATTCACCGGAAATGCAAAATCCGGTATTGCCAGGCCGCCATTGGCTTCTGCATACAGCTTCGCGGAACCGGTGCTGCAAATGCACACATCCGCCTTTCCCTCCGCAACCATCAGGTAGCCGTCTGTCATAGAACTCACCAGCTTAAATTCCCGGCAGCTCCCCACCTGCTCCCGGTACAGCGCCTCCTGCACCGAGCCGCTCTGGGTCACCACCACGGCGTCCTTCAGGGAATCTATGGAATCATACCGATTCTCTTCCCCTTGCCTCACCAGGAAGCCATAGTCGGCTTCTCCGAAATAATAGCCCTTGGACAGATTCATATTTTCCCCACGCTCCGGAGAATAGGCCAGAGCAGATATGGCCATATCGTATTTCCCCTCTGACATCCCCGCCAGCAATGCCGAAAATTCCAGAGGGACAATCCGCAGCTCCACACCCAGCTTTTGCGCCATGTATCTGGCCAGCTCCATGTCCATGCCCACGTACTGTGCATCCCCGGTTTTAGAGGGATCGATGAACTCAAAGGGAGCAAAATACGGCTCCGTACAGACCTCTATGTAGCCCCGCTCCTGTATCGCCTGCAGCCTGTCTTCCTTATGGTGCCGGGCTGCTGCACACGCTGTGCAACAAAGGGTCAGGCACAAGCAGAGGAAAACAGATACGCCTCTGCGCAGGGGAAACGGGATGCGGGTCAAAATGTTCATGACGGTTTACTCCTTTTCTTTACTTCGTTAGTCAGCTAATTCAAGCTGCACAAACATCATACCATTTGTCCGGGAATCTGTCAATACTTCTGCCAGAAAATTGGATAATTTGTGAAATCGCAACAGATGAAGGCATCTTGCTACCGCGAAAATATGGTAGTTATGTACAGTATTGGCGGCGTTGCAGACGCCGCCCTTTTGCTACCAGACAAACGAAAAAAACGCTCCCCACCGTGCAGAAGCTTGCATCATCAGAGATTGCAAGTCCGCACGATGGGGAGCACAAGATGACCTTCCGCACCAGCATAAATGGTCCGGGACGGTCTATGATTCAGGTTTCGTGCCTTCCAGTGATAGAAAATAAAACCCACTCGGCAATATTGGTGGCGTGATCAGCAATGCGTTCCAGGTATTTGGCAATCATCAGCAGATCCAGGTAATATTCTCCCTGGGTGCTGTCCTTGGCAATGAAGTCAATGAGCCGCGTTTTGGTCACCACGAACAGTTGATCCACCACGTCATCATCGCCGATGACCTTCCGGGCCAGGGCCTGGTCCCGCTCCACAAAGCTCCGGACGGCCTCCTTCACCATAGAGATGGCGGCAGTGGCCATGGTGTGCAGGGTTTCATTGGTCTGCTCGTGCCGCCCCTGGATGAACTGGGCAATCTCCGCAATGTCCGTAGCCTGATCCCCAATGCGTTCCATGTCGGAGATCATTTTCAGGGCGGAGGAGATGGTCCGCAGATCCCGGGCCACCGGCTGCTGTTGCAAAAGCAGCTTCAGGCACAGATGCTCAATGGACCGCTCCATTTCATCAATTTTGCTGTCGTCTGCTATGGCGGCCTTTGCCATGTCCCCGTCGCCCTTGGTGGCCGCATCCACTGCTGCAGCGATCGCAGTCTCGCACAGGCCCCCCATGGTAATGAGATCCGCGTGCAGCTGTTCCAGCTGCTGGTCAAAGCGATTGCGCATCATCCAAACCTCCCTGTGATGTAGTCTTCGGTTCGTTTATCCCGAGGCATAGAGAACAGGGACTCCGTAGCCCCAAACTCCACCATCTCCCCCAGGAGGAAGAAAGCGGTGCGGTCGGAAATCCGGACCGCCTGCTGCATATTGTGGGTGACAATCACAATGGTGAACTGTTTTTTCAGCTCCGCCGCCAGGTCTTCAATTTTGGCTGTAGAGATGGGGTCCAGAGCAGATGTGGGCTCATCCATCAGCAGCACCTCCGGCTCCACCGCCAATGCTCGGGCAATGCACAGCCGCTGCTGCTGACCGCCGGAAAGCCCCAGTGCGCTTTTTTTCAACCGGTCCTTCAGCTCCTCCCAAATGGCAGCCTGGCGCAAGGACCGCTCCACAATCTCGTCCAGCATGGCCTTTTTCCGCACGCCGTGGGTCCTAGGACCGTAGGCGATGTTGTCATAGACGCTCATAGGAAAGGGATTGGGCTTCTGGAACACCATCCCCACCCGGCGGCGCAGCGCATTCACATTGACGCTCCCGTAAACGTCCTCCCCATCCAGGAGCACCTGCCCCTCAATGCGGCAGCCCTCCACCAGGTCATTCATCCGGTTCAATGTCTTCAGCAGGGTGGATTTTCCACAGCCGGAGGGCCCAATGAAGGCCGTAATTTCCTTTTCCGGCATGGAGATGCTCACATGCTTCAGGGCCTGAAAATCACCGTAAAACAGGTTCAAGTCCTTGACTTCCATCTTTGCCCGCCCCAGGGGGCGGTTATTTACAGTTTGTTCCATGTTCATTCCTCCCTGGTCTTCATGCTTCGCCCTTCCCCCGGGTCAGCCGTTTCGCCGCCAGGGCAGACAGGGCATTGATGCCAATGACCAGAACCAGCAGCACCACTGCCGTGGCGCGGGCCTGGTCCACATACAGTCCCTCCGTCATCAGGTTATACATGTGGACCGACAGGGTCCGGGTGGACTGGAATAGGGGCGCAAACAAATCCTTCCAAAAAGCGCCGGTCTTTCCAATGGCCAGATTGGCCGTGCCGGAGCCGGAGGTAAAGATCAGGGCGGCGCTCTCTCCCACAATCCGTCCCACGCCTAAAATCACACCGGCCAAAATCCCGGGCATAGCCGAAGGCAGGATAACCCGGAAAACCGTCCGCAGCCGCCCCGCGCCCAAGCCAAAGGACCCCTCCCGGAAGGAATCCGGCACAGACAAAAGGGCCTCCTCCGTGGTCCGCAAAATGAGGGGCAAAATCATAATGGCCAGGGTCATGGAACCGGCCAGCATGGAAAAGCTCCAATGACAGGCAACATTGAAAAATACATAGCCGAACAGCCCATAAACAATGGAGGGAATCCCGGAAAGGGTCTCGGCGGTCAGACGGACCAGCTTTACCAGCTTGTTGTCCCGTTTGGCATACTCCGCCAGGTAAATGGCTGCACAGACGCCAATGGGTACCGCCACCAGGAGGGTGAGCAGCGTCATGCAGACGGTGTTGACCAGGGCCGGCATCATAGACTGGTTTTGGGTGGTGTATTTCCAGGCAAACAGGTCCCAGCTTAAATGGGGTACGCCGGTTACCAAAATATATCCAATCAAGATGACCACGGTCAGCACCGCCAGAGCCGCCGCCAGCCGCACCAGGGCTGTCAAAATCCAGGAAATCACATACTGCTGCCTGGAGGAAGCCATGATTTCCGCCGCCGTCCGCTTCCTCTTTTCAGAAAGATCCGGGTTTTTCTCCGACATGGCCTTCATCTCTGATCCCTCCGTTTCAAAAGTGAGAAGCAAGTGTTGATGATGAGGATAAATACAAACAGCACAACACCCGTAGCAATCAGGGCCCGGCGGTGGAGCCCGGAGGCGTAGCCCATCTCCAAAACCACGTTGGCCGTCATGGTCCGCAGACCTTCCAGAAGGCCCCTGGGCATAATGGGCTGGTTACCGGCAATCATAATGACCGCCATGGTCTCCCCAATGGCCCGGCCCACGCCCAAAATGACGCCGGACATCACGCCGGAGGTCGCCGCAGGCAGCTGGGCAAAGAACACACTCCGCTCATGGGTGGCGCCCAGAGCCAGGGAGCCTTCATAATAGCTCTCCGGCACCGCCCGAATGGAGGTCTCCGCCACTCCAATGATGGTAGGCAAAATCATCATTCCCAGCAGCAGGGACGCCGTCAGCAGACCCTTGCCAGAGGAGCCGGTGAGCTTCTGCACCATGGGCACGATCACCACCAGTCCAAAGAAACCATATACAATGGAAGGAATTCCAGCCATCAGGTCCACTGCAGGTTTTACCACCCGGTACAGCCCCTTGGGGCAAAAGCGGGCCAGATAGACGGCCGTTAAGAGGCCGATGGGCACCCCAATGAGGATGGCGCCGGCTGTGACATAAATGCTACCCACAATCATGGGAAAAATGCCGTAGAGGTCCTTAGAAGGCTTCCAAACCTTCCCGAAGAAGTTCCCCAGGCCAATCTCCCCTATGGTGGGAATGCCGTTGCCCAACAAGTACGCGCATATGAGCGCCACCGCCGCAATGGACACGCAGGCGGTCAGCAGGAACACCACGTGCATGACCTGCTCCTTGTTGAAAACGGACAGCAATCTGGATCGTTGACGCATAACCTATCCTTTCTCGGCGCAAAACGCCCCGCCGCAAGTGACCGCGACGGGGCTGGTACGGATGTTAGCCCAGTTCGGACCAGTTGGTGGTGTTGCCCAGGAAGATGTTCCGGATCTGCTCTGTGGTGAGGCCGGTCACCGGGTTGGCCTCATTGACGATGACGGCAATGCCGTCCATGGCAATTTTCACCGGGGTCAGTCCTTCCGCCAGCTCTTCCTCTTTCAAGTCCCGGGAGCTCATGCCAATCTCGCAGGAGCCGTCCATGGTGGCGGTGATGCCCGCACCGGAGCCGGTCTGCTGCACATCAATGGTCACGCCGGAGTTGAGATTCATATAAGCTTCCGCCAGCTCCATCATCACGGGGCCCACAGAGGTGGAGCCATTGATGGACAGGTTCCCGGTCAGGCCGGAGGCGGTGTAAGCCTCAGCATTTCCCTCCACGGCGATGTACTTCTCGCCCAGGATGGCTTGGCCGTCGGCGCTCAGAATGAACTTCACAAAGTCCTTTCCCAGGTCGGTAAGCTTCTCTTCCTTGTAGCAGATGTTGAAGGGGCGGGAGACGGTGTAAGAGCCGTTCTTCACATTTTCCACGGTTCCCTCGACACCGTCCACGGCCACAGCCTTCACGGTGCCGTCCAGGGAGCCCATGGAGATATAGCCAATGGCTGCCTGGTTACCGGCCACAGTCTGGGTAACCACGGCGGTGGAGTTGACCACCTCGGCAGTCTGCACCGTAGCGTCCACCTCATCGGCGTCCACCACGCCCATAATCTCCACAAATGCCCCCCGGGTTCCGGAGCCCTCCTCCCGGGAGATCACGGTAATGGGGGCGTTCAGCCCATTGGCTTCCGAGGCGCCCTCTGATTCTGTGGGGCTCGTCGCCTGGTTCACCGTGGGAGCGGTAGTGGGCGTCGTCTCTGTCTCCGTAGTAGAACAACCGGCCATCAGGCCCAAGGTCATGACCCCGGACAGTGCCAGGGCAGCAATTTTCTTGTAAATACGCATATTCATTTCCTTTCTTTCTGGCAAGGGTAGTATTTCCCGATTTGCCTCTCGTTATCAGATTTCAGGGTACGGCCCCATTGTAAAACGCCCCGGTAAAATTCCCAAGCATGTTCCTGTAAAAGCTTCGTTAAATGCCCCTTTCCGGAGCCAAGCTCCCACCACATACAAAGGACCTGCCCTGTGGGGCAGGCAAATCGAGTGTGTTCCATGCGTCCTGTCTGTATCATCAACGTGACACAGCATCCGGAAATTTCAATCTCGATTGCCCCACCACATGGCAGGTCCTGTTTTGATAAATGGATTCTTTGCCAGACCAAGGGCAGCATGCAAAGCCATCTGCCTCATTCCAAAACTGCCCGCTCCGTCATCACACCGGCGTCCATCTCATGCAGGGTATCGCAGAGGATGCGGGTGTCATCCGGGTTGTGGGAAGCAATCAGGATGGTCTTGCCCTGCTCCTTCAGCTTCAGAAACAGCTCCCGCATCTCCGCCACGCCGCCCTTGTCCAGGCCGTTCATGGGTTCATCCAGAATCAGAAGCTCCGGGTCCTCCATCATAGCCTGGGCCAATCCCAGCCGCTGGCGCATGCCCAAGGAGTACTTTCCCACGTGCTTCTTGCTGTCCGGGTCCAGGCCCACGGTGGCCATGGCCCACCGGATTCTCTCCCGGTTCGCCTTGCCGGAGAGCTCCATGAGATAGCGCAAATTCTGATACCCGGAGCAGTTGGGCAGGAAGCCCGGCGTCTCAATGATGGCCCCCACCCCCTTAGGAACCCGCTTGCCGTCTCCCATGCGCTGCCCCAGAACCTCAATACTCCCCTCCGTCACCGGAAACAGGCCGCAAATACACTTAAACAATACGGTTTTCCCCGAGCCGTTTCGTCCGATGATGCCGTGAATCTTCCCTGTTTCAAAGCAAGCCGTCACGTGACTCACCGCCACAGTCTCCCGAAACCGCTTGGTCACATCCTGTATGACAATGGCATGTTCCATTTCCTCACTCCTTCTCCGTCTCCAAATTGCACCGGTGAATGGTTCCCACAATCAGAATCCCCAGCAGGACGCTGAGCCCAACGGTCACCCCCACTGCAAAGCCATAGGAGGGTAGCCCCTGGTTGGGCTGGCCCATAAGGCTGAGGTTCAGCCACGACAAGGGCGATATCCACAGCAGCTTCCGGGCAGCATACGGCGTATTCGCCGTGATCACAACCAAAAACGGCAGCAGCGCAAAGCTGGTCACAACCGCAAGCCCAATTCCCTTCTTCAGCCACAGGTTGCATAAAATCATGATTTCTCCCAGTAGGAAGCTAACCCCCACCATCATGCCAAACACCCAGGCCGTAGCCGCCAGGGGCGCTACATTTCGCATACATTCATACTCCAGTCCCCACACCCCATACTCTGGTGAAATACCGGAGGCGGCTACCGTAGTGAGGACCGGGCCCCAGTCCCATCCCCACTCCAGCCGAGGTAAAAGAAAGATCCAGGTCAGGACCCAGAGAAGCAGCGTAAACACCAGACAGGCAAGGAACAGATACAGCAGCTGCCCCGCCGCCCAGATTCGCTTACCCACCCGCTGGAGCACAAACTGCTGCTGGCGGCTGCGAAAGGGGGCGTCTGACAGCAGCAGCACAAAGCCCAAATACACCGTGATAAAGGCCCCCGGTGTGCCAGGCAGGAGGGGGAAAATCCACGGCCGGATTGAGCGGTCCACATCCCGGCAGAAATCCACATAACCATGGGTCACATACCACAGGTACAGGGCCATGTACAGAAAAATGGCCAGGTACTTGGGGTTGATCCGCCATTGGAGCAAATTCAGCTTACAGCTGCGCAGCAGTTTCATTCCCCAGCCTCCTTCCTCAGCCGCCACAGGAACAGCCTGGCGCACAGCGCCGTCAGCGTCAAAAGATACACCGCCGACCACAGGAAGCTGAAGCTTGCGCTGCCTGCAATGGGCTGGTAGAAGAATACCGAATCGAGCCGGAACGCCGAAAGGCGGGGAATCAACAAGCTATGCAGCACCTGAGAGGTGTAAAACCCCAGCAGGGGGGCCAGCAGCGCCACATAGGAGTTGGAGAGAAAGGAGCTCACCGTCAGGGCAAACACCGCCGCCAGGGAGCCCGTCAGCCCCGCAATGGTAATCCGGACCAGGTAAAAGAGACCCACATGCCCCGCCGATGCAATGGCGTAGTACTGGTTGTTGTTCAGGGGATACCCAGGCAGTGTCTCCATACCCATGGCGTACAGGCCGGCTAAAAACAAAAACATGGCCGCCGCCACTGCCAGGAAAGCTGCCGCCCCCACGGAGAGGAGCTTGGCTAGGCCGTAGGCCCGAGCCCCCACCCGCTCCACCGCCTGAAGCTCAAACCCACTCTCCCGGTCCTGGAGGAAGCTCCAGGCATAGGGAAGAGCAGCAAGGGGCAGCAGCAAATCCGCCAAAACCTCTTGGTTGGATATTGCAAAATTAAACGCATATACAGCACTGCTTTTGGTCCACTCATTTGCGCTAAGCAGAGTGCCGGAACAGTTGAAAAGCTGCCAAAGCAGCAGCAGTCCCACCGTCAGGAGAAACCGCCCAGACACCAGAGCCCTGCGGAGGTCCACCGTCAAGGCCCGGCCCAGGGCCTTCACCGGCCCCACCCGGCAGCTGCCTTGGCTAACAAAAAACGCATGTTATCCACCCTCTTCCATCAGATCTCGTAGGGAACTGTTTTGACCGTTCCGCCTCCCCGAAATTGGAACGGAAGCCCCTGGCCGGAGCCAGGGGCTATGAATTTGGCTTACGGCCACCACACACCAGAGCAACCGCCAGGAATTCCGCTGTGCACTCTGGCAGTCAGGTCTACGTACGTATTGTACGTCAAACTCCCCGTATCGTAATAGAAATACACGGTGCCAGTGCTGGTTACCGTTTCCATGTTGGTGATGCGCGTTCCGTTGGTCTTTTCGACGCACATAGTGACACTACCACCGTTGAAACCAACGCTGTTCACGTTGGCCTGGGCATAATAGCCCGAGCTACTGCCCACATCGGACTTATAAGCCCGGTCATAGTCCACGCCAGCAGCAGAGCCAAAACTAAAGGAAAAATTCGAGCTGTCGGACCCGGCGTAGGCAATCAAGGCCATCATAGGCACCAGAACCAAGGCCAAGGTCAAGAGAGATGCCACCTTGCGCCCAAGCTTTGGCGCGCGTTTTTGTTTCTGCATAAGATCAATCCTTTCTTTTTTGAAAATTTTCAGACCTACCCTCCAGTCCGGCAGGAAACTGACTACATTTCATCCCCCGTCATGGCATCCACCCGGACAAAGCGGAGGGTATCGAAGGAAACCGTCTCTGTGGCCGCTTGCCGGACAGTCACCTCCCACATGGGGCGTAGAAGCCAACGCGTTCCATCCTGCCAGTATACATACACCAGCTCCACCCGCTCAATCGTCCGCTTCTGGGTAGCCAGGATGTTCACGAATTTATTCTTGGCCACTTCCAAAGCCTCCCCGGCAGAAATGAACTGCTCCGGCTCCTCCACCACCTGGACAAAGGTCACCGGGTAAATGACCTCCAGGTCAATAATCCCGTCCTTTGTATACCAAACTACAATGCTATTGGGACAGTAGGACACAGTGTTGCTCTTTTCTCCCCGGCAGGCCAGAGGGATTCCGTCTGCGGCGCAGAAGAATTCAAACATGTAGCAATCGTCCTCTTCTGCCCAGTCGTCTCTCTGGGGATATTGCGCGGTGCGCCCCTTGACTTCATGCGTCCATTTTTCGCTCTGGAGCTCCTCTCCTGCCTGGGCCATCCGTTCGTGGCTCACATACAGGGTCCGGTTTAAATACAGCTCCCCCAAGTGCAGAGTTGCCAGAGCCTCCCGAACCTCTGTCTCCGCCTCCTGCGCAGTCGCAAAGGACAAATCCTTCGGCTCTGTAAATAAATATGTAATCAGATGCTCCTCATTCTCTTCATACATTAGTTGTGTGGAATAAATGGGATATGCATTATATCGCTCATAACGTTCCTGATTGACGTAGCTAAAAATACTGGGGTACAGTCCTTCCTCACTGGACCCCTGGCCAAAGGTACTCCCACTGCGGCAGGTCCCCGCATAGACCATTTCGTTACCCTGCAGCCCGTCTTGCGTAACCTCAGAAACGGCGTCTCCATTCCAGGCCAGGAAGTCATCGATTTCTTCTTTGGTAAAAACCTTCATCTCCCCCAGATAGACCTTCGGCTTTGCGCCGCTGGCCGTGCCCTTTACCTCCGCATCAATGAGCAAATCCTCCTGAACCTCCTCGTAGAAGTGGGTGGGGTCCGTCTGGGGGACGGAGGCCATCTCTGTTTGCTCTCTCTGTTCCGTCCCCGTCTGTTCGGAGCCTTCCCGGCGCGTCCCCTCCGTTGCTCCCGGCCTCTGGCAGGCAACCAAAGAGGCAGCCAGGCTCAGGCACAGAAGCAGGGCAGCCGCTTGCTTTCGTACGTTCACACAAAGCCCTCCTTTCTCTGCGACATTTGCGCAGAATGCAAGATTTCCACATGCTTCCTGGTATCATCGCGCGAATTTCTCTCTTCGTAAGTTGGTTTGTTCCAAAGCAATTGATTTGTCTGCGGGCTGAGTTTGGCATCCGAGGGAATCCGTTTTCCTCTGTGAAATACACGTCCCTTATTTTTTAATAATATTAGCATATCTGCCAAACTTGTCAAGCACATCTTCCAAAAAAGTAAACCATCCAAATGATTTACCAATTTCTGGAAATTTGGGTCTGCAGCGTCCATGCTACATGCATGCAACTCCTAAGATATTTTTGTAAAACCCAGCTTAAAATCATGTGCACCGTCTGCCTGCTGCCAAGTAGACCTGCTGCAAACTTGGCCGGGCGTAGCCCCACAGGAAGCGCCCGTATCCCCAAAAGCGCCTAGGAGACTCCCCTCTGCCGCCTTTGCAGCAGGTCCGGTTCTTACTTACGCCTCAGTGTTCTTTTTCCGCAGCAGGGCGTGGCGCAGGATGCACAGGAAATCTCCCGCCGTAGGCGGCTGAGTGATCTTCCGCATGGCCAGCTCCGAAATCAGAGCTCCGTTGCACTCCCAAGCCTGGGCCGTGGCCGTTCGGAGGCTCCGTTCCGCGCAGTTCCAAGTGCACCGGCACCGCCTGCCCACCTCCGGATAGAATTCCTGGGTCAGACTTTGCAGCCGCTCCGGCTCTTCCACCGCCAGCGCCGCAGCCTCCACCACAACGGCATATCCCGCCTGCACCAGATAAATTCCCATCTGATACAGCAGCTCCTCCAGTTCGTATTTCATCGGTTCCATCATACTTTTGGCTCCTTTTCTATAAATATAGGGATACCTCTTCATACTAATGGATCCAGCGCTCATTTTACAGTTTTAGGGATACTTGGCATAAAAATTTTGCTATCCGGCCAGCCAGTCAGGATAACTGCATGGGATCCACCCTGCCAATTGCTTCGCACCCGGGCCCTACCACCGGGATAGTACCTGGCTGCCCAGGCAGCTCCGAAGAAATGATACACGTTTTAGAGTTACGTTGTACTAGGGGCTTCCGTGTTGTACAGTTCCTGCCTACCGGTCTGTAAAAAGGAAATACTGCTGTTCTGCCCACTTGCAAAAAAACCATTGACGTAAAAACCGCCCCATGGTACAATTGAGATCATCTAGTTATGGGGGGATTTATGATGTATTTGCCCATTGGCGGCGATATGGCCGTGCGGACCAAGGCCATTGTGGGAATTTTTGACCTGGACAACACCACCACCTCCCGGCACACCCGGCAGTTTTTGCAGTTGGCGGAGCAGGAGGGTCAGGTGGTCAGCGCAGCGGAGGACCTGCCAAAAGCCTTTCTCCTTACCAGCGAATACGGCCTGCCCCGGGTATACCTGACCCAATTCAACGCCGCGACCCTGGAAAAGCGGCTGCACATCTCGGAGCGTTAGCCAAAGGACCGGCTCTACCCAAAAAAATCAGCCTGCAGCAGAGGGACGGTGCAAACCGTTCCGCCGCTGCAGGCTGATTTGATCAGAAAGGTTAATCCGGCAACGCCTCATCCGGTACGCTCCCCTGGCAAACCAAGGTGGCAGGGCCGGTGAGGAAGAGGGCGGACACCTGGCCGCCGGACGCCTCCGCATCCACCAAAAGCCGCCCTCCCAGATTCTCCACCTGCACCCCCTGGCCAGACACTTGCCCAAGGACCGTAAGCAGGGCCACCAGAGAGCCGGTTCCTGTACCGCAGGCATAGGTAAAGTCTTCTACCCCCCGTTCAAAGGTCCGGATCACCAGGTGATCCGGAGCCAGGACATCATAAAGGTTGGCGTTGGCTCCCTTGGAAAAGGCGGGATCGTGACGAAGCGCCCGCCCCCTGGGCCGCAGCTCCTCCAAAGGCAGCTCCTGGAGGCCAGGCACCCGGACGATGGCGTGGGGTACCCCCGGCCGGCCCAGCTCCACGTAACCGGCCGGCCCCAGGGCCGTGTCACGCCGGGGCTCCAAAACCGACGGCAGGTTGAGCTGCACCCGGTAGGAATCCGGACCCAGCCGGGTCCCTACGACCAGCCCCGCCGTGGTCTCCACCCGCTGCACATCCCCGGCCAGCCCCCGTTCATACCCATACCGGCAAATACACCGGGCGCCGTTGCCGCACATCTCCCCCAGGGAGCCGTCGGAGTTATAAAACCGCATCTTAAAGTCGCCCCCCTGGGTTCCCTCTTCCACCGCCATGAGGCCGTCAGCCCCAATGGAAAAACGCCGCCGGCACAGCGCCCGGGCAATGCGCCCCAGCCGGTCCGGGGAAGCGCCAAGGACCCGGTTGTCGAGAATGATAAAGTCGTTGCCTGCGCCATTCATCTTCCAAAACTCCATACCGGTGCCTCCCAATCCGTAAAAGGTGCTAAGATACAGCCATCTTAACACCTTTTGCCAGGGATGTATAGAGAAAAACCTGCGAGAAACCAGGCAAATCCTGCTCAGGGAATCAGGCGGGCCGAATCAGTAAGCGTTGTAAAGAGGCTCCCGTTCTGCGATACGTTTCCTGCATAGTAACAGCCTATCTCCCTGCCTGATTCCCACTGGCACGCAACCCTTAAATCAAGTTTGACTTTTCTGAAGCACAAGATTAGCATTGACAAATTATGGCGATTCTGATATTCTCTATATGAAAACGTTAGATATTTCGTGTGATTTCACAGGTCGGAAGGTGCTAAGATGAAATACCTTTTTCGTTACCTTACAGTGGCTCCTAAACGGCTCGCTCTTTATATGATAATCGCGCCCCTCAATGCCGCAGTAGACGTTGGGCTTGCATACGTCATGGCGATTGCCATTGAATTTGCAACAGCTGGCAACTTGCACCAGGCCGGAACATATACCCTGATTTTTATTGGTTATATCCTGCTTAGCTTTTTCACCGGTTATTTCCGCAAAAAACTCCGGCTTGGAATTCTACGAGACGGCGTTTCAGAATTGCAAACCGCATTGCACACGCACATCTTTGCACTTCCCCTAGAGACTTTTTCCGTATCTCACACCGCCAACTATATCTCTAAGTTAACTAATGATGTGGAAATTGTCAGGGATTCCCTTTTCAATACATGTCTTGGTCTTTATACAGAAATTTTAGAGTTTGCAATTGCTGTGGCTGCCATGTTTTACCTGAGTCCTGTGCTCGGTACGTTTGCCATATTCATGGCAGTATCCCAATTGATCGTGCCCCTTTTCTTTACCAAAAGGATCTCTGCAAGAGGAAAGGCATATGCCGATGCGCAAAGAAACTATATGGTGATTCTGAAAGAAAACTTATCTGCCTTTTCCATCTGTAGGCTGTTTCACTTAGAAGCAGAGGTCAATCAACGGCAAAGCCAATACAGCAAAGCAAAAGAGGACGCCCGTGTAAAGTCCAGAAGTGCTACTGCACTTTCCTATGAACTATCCTTTGCCGTTGGGAACGCCATGTTTCTGGGCATTTACCTGTTGGGTGCCGTTTTGGCACTAAAAGGCTACATCCGTCTCTCTGCTATCATCGCAGCCACACAGCTAATGACGTACATTGCCTCACCATTAACCACCATAAGCGAGGAAATTGCCGAGCTCAAATCCGCAGAAAAGGTTTCCGAAGATCTTGTGACGTTGCTACAGCAACCGGAGACTTTGCAGGGCAACGTCCACAAAACAGATGTGAAATGTGGCATACGTTTCAGCGACGTAAGCTTTTCTTATGATGACAAGCCGGTATTGAAGCAAGTCAATTATTTCTTCCAAGCCGGGAAAAAATATTTGATTACCGGAGAAAGCGGCTCTGGGAAGTCCACATTCCTTGCGGTTTTGGCACAGCTATACCAAAGCTACACAGGATCTGTTTCCCTGGACGATGTGAACGCAAGGAAGATCCTCCCCGCAGACCGGGCACAGTTGATCGCCTGCATTCCCCAAACCCCCATGTTATTAGACGGCACTGTGGCGGACAATGTGCGGTTGTTTGCCAACTATAGCGATGAGATGGTCTCAGAAGCACTGGATCTGGCAGGTCTCCATGAATGGATCCAGCAAGCGGCCGAGGGAATTCACACGCAGATCGGGGAAAATGCCAGTGAGATGTCTGGCGGGGAGCGGCAGCGCCTGGCAATTGCCCGAGCATTGATCCGCAAAAGTCCCGTATTGCTGATGGACGAAAGCACTTCCAGTCTGGATGCTGCAACTGCTCAAGAAATTGAACGCATGATTTTTGAACTGCCAAACGTCATGGTTCTGTTCGTAACGCATCATGCACAGCCAGATACTTATGAGAAAGCAGACTATATTTTACACATGGAGCATGGCACTCTCCGTGAAATCCGCTTAAAAAAAGCGCTGGGAAGCAGGTAGAAACACCGTGCTTCCCGGCGCAAAATTTTGCCAGGCCTCCCACCAGAGCATACACGTATGGCTAAGAGCCCAACGTTATACACTGGCGCGGCAGCGCTTTGGGCCCGGCTGGACACATAGCCCTTAGGGAACATGCCGGGCCAGCCGGTGGGAGAGGAGCCAGGCTAAGATGAGTTTGACTGCGTCCGGCAGCAGGAAAGGGACAACGCATTTGGCCAGCACCACACCCAGAGAGATTGGGCCGGTTTTTTGCAGGTAAACCAGGAGAAACCAACCGGTTCCAGCGGCGTAGCACAGAAGCAGACCCAGGACCATGGCCAACAGCCGGACCCAGCCCCTATTTCCCAGCAGGGCCGTCAGCGCCCAGTAGAGCAGGCCGGACAGCAAAAAGCCAAAGATATACCCACCTGTGGTACCCAAGAGGACGCCGAAGCCGCCCCGGAATCCGGAAAATACCGGCAGACCCACAGCGCCCAGCACCAAATACAGGGCAATGGCAATGGTCCCCCGCTTCCCGCCCAGCAGCCCCAAGGCGGCAAACACGCCGAAGGTCTGCAATGTAAAGGGTACCTCCCCCGGCACCGTCAGCCAGGCACTCACAGCCAGAATGGCCGCAAACAGGGCGCACAGGACCATATCCCGAAGAGAAAAGCCCTTTTTTCCTGTGACACGTTTTGTTTCTTCCATAAAAGCCATCTCCTTTTCCATGTAGCTGGACCAGTATGCCACAAATTCCGCAAATTGTCAACTATATTTTTAAATATGGTTGACGATCTAGGCCCATTGACGCCCAAGCTCCCAGCCCGGCACACCCAGGCCGGTTTGGGCGCTAAAATCCGGCCAGGAAACATGGCTTCCTGGCCGGTAATACATAATGCTATTGTAATAACCCCGGAAAATTAGCCTTCCAGGTTCTCGCCGTTGGCCTTGCTAAACACGTGGGCCACATTGCCGCCGAAGGAGAAATGGATGGTGGAGCCCATGCTGAAGCTGCTGAGCTCGTGGCCGTTCATGTCCATGGTTTGGACAATGATGACCACATCCTTGCCATCGGCCATGGTGGAGTGCAGGTGCACCGCAGAGCCCATCATTTCGGACACGTCCACCTTGGCGGAGATGCCGTCCTTGGACAGGATGATGTGCTCAGGACGAACGCCCAGGGTCACATCCTGGGGCTGCACATTCTTGGCGGAGAGAGCAGCCTGCTTCTCAGGAGACAGCTCTACCTTCATACCGCCCACAGCAACCACGTACTTGCCGCCTTCCTTCACCAGCTTGGCGTCGAAGAAGTTCATCTGCGGAGTGCCAATGAAGCCGGCGACAAACAGGTTATGGGGATGGTTGAAAACCTCCTGGGGGGTGCCGATCTGCTGGATGAAGCCGTCCTTCATGATGACGATCCGGTCGCCCAGGGTCATGGCCTCGGTCTGATCGTG